>Ga0228710_1000637_pt1 | contig 46575 bp, 24 predicted proteins | sample MedpolnodulmetaG_FD_177995 | JGI IMG/M metagenome (GOLD analysis project Ga0228710, IMG submission 177995) | Root nodule microbial communities from Medicago polymorpha collected in Santa Monica, California, United States - pink nodules | ecosystem: Host-associated > Plants > Roots > Nodule... | reverse complement strand
CTTTCTTCTTCTGTTCTTTACATTATCCGCTGCACATAGACTCTGAACTCACTCAGACTCTGAACTACTTCAGACTCTGAACCTGAGGACAGTTATCTAGAACGTAAAAGAAGAAGTTTCCAAAAAACACAATTCAACCCCCCCTTCTTGTTGTTTTTCTCACCTTCATAAATGAGTATAAAAAGACATTATATAAAGGTGTGTTTGATTTCTGAGTCAATACATATTTTTCTTTTTAAATTTATGGTTGTTCTAAAAGTTATCTCATAAATGATTGGTTAAATAACACATCTTATTGAGTTTTTGTCGAAAGAGGCTTTTTTCTAACAAGAGTCTTGAGGTTATTAATATTAAAAGCAAAATGCAAGAAAAAGGGGAAATCCATTGTTGTCATTGGTTTCGCATATACGAGCACATAAAATGAATCTAAAATATTTATTATAAACACTACATTAATGTTAATATTTTGAAAATAGTCATGAATCTAAAATTTTATCGTATCTTTCTCATATCTATACATAAAAAATTGCCGCCATAAATATATGACGTCTGCAACGGGCGTGGTGAATATATATTATTGTGTTTTACAATTCGAAAATAGTTATGAAATTTGAGATTTTATCAATGTTTTTTACATCGGTACATCTTTTCTGACATATCTCATATCATTACATAAAAAATCTTCTTTACAAATAAAATCTGCAATTTTAATTTTATTTTTAAACATTTCATATTATTATCAATGCAATTATTTTTTTATTCAATTACCGCAATGTTACACTATCCGTATGAATCCACACGTCTTTTATTGGTTTAATTAGAAATTTAATTTCTATTTTTTTTGAAAGGATGTTTGTTTTAAATATTAATTTCTATGTATTGCCGATGTAATTTCTTTACACATTTTGTTGTTAAGATAATAATCATTTTGATCGCTGAATGTGTAATAAGTATTCACAATCGTAGTGTACTTGGCCAGCTTTGTTGTAATCGCTGAATACTATGGAGTTCAGAAGTCGTGATTACCGAACTGAGAAGGAATCTCACGCGCTTCCTCGTCTACGCGCCGATGCTCATCCCCTCTCTCCTCCACCTCCACCTCCACTCCTCCCACAGGTTCATATCGCAATTTCATTTCATTTCGTTGACTTAGCAAATACATGAGAAATGTTTATTCAATGTTCTTCACCCGATTGTGAATTGCAAATTAGTAGCTTATGCAATAATGCAATGATGGGAAGGGTATGTTGGATGAAGGATTTTAGAGGATTTTTTTGTTATTAGACTAAGTGGCAAACACCATCTTAAACTCAAAGACACAACTGCGAGCTCCCGAGTTCGGACCTGAGTGAAGATGTCCAACCTAACAATATTGACATTGCCAGTTGAGATAGACCTTAGGGATGGTTTTAGAGGTTTTTGGAAGGGAAAGTTTTCAAGAGCTAAGTCTATATTTTTGTATATATTTGAGATTTTATTGAAAAAAATAACATTATAGATGGTCATATAACATTTCAATCAGACCTTTTTTTTAATTGGTATCCGGCACAAGGATTGACTAGTTTGGGGGACCAACCTTCCACATGTGGGTGTTCATTTCAATTGAAGTCAGGGCAAAACCCTGTATTTACTGGCATGACATAGGAATTCTTGGCACCTGGAAGATTTGAACATGAGACTTAGAGTGGAGCGCGCTCCTCTCTAGCCTTGGTCCCTACCCTACACCACTAGGCCAACCCCTGGGTGTTTATTTCAATCGGACTTAATTTATTTTTAGAAACATTTTATAGCTTCTTTAGTTTTGAAAAGGAAAATAAGTCCATCATCTATACATACCCTATGTAAACGCAGTTTATGACTTATTGATATCTCGGGATTTGCTTAATCAATGTAAAAAAGAAAATGAAGATATTGAAATTTATATAGAACAGCTTGGTGTTGTGATTTTTTTTAGGTTGATTGTCGTCGTGATTATGTAGAATTCTGAGGACATTGCACTTGTGAGTTGTGACAAACTTACAATCTTCAATTATGTGCTGATATTATCTGTTTAGGTTAACGTTGTTGTCGATGATGGGAATGCTGACTTCTTTGATCCACTAAGAGGAGGAATTAATAATGATGCAAAGGCTAGCCCTCTAGAACCCGGCAACTTGTATGAAGTTGCTGGTGATCCGCCAATGAAGGAGTGGACCTCCTTCAGGAGACTACTAATGCAGAGGTTTCCTGTCTCAAAAATGGTTTCACTTTCTTCAGTAAGTTTCAGTGTATTTCCTTTTTCTAGTTTGTATAGAATTTTAAAGAAGGTGCTACATATAAATAAATGGTAGTATTTGGGGATGGCTGAGGATAAATGTAGTATTTGTCATGCAAGGGAAGCATGTTTTGTAATGGCACTATAGACACTTCATATTGAATTTGAACATTCTTACTTTCCTGTATTGGTAGATTGAAATGAATTTTAATACTTCCAGTGAGTTAGGGTCAACTGCTGTGTATTAGGGCTGGATATTTTTCCGGTACACAAATATAGAGCTGTATCATGTTGTTCATTGGTTGCCATCTGAGAAAAATACTGTTTCATTGGCTACATCAATGGATATTAATTAACAAATATTTTTAAGGAAGAGGTTTACCTATCATTAGTAGACTTGCGAATATTGTGATTACTGGTTGTGCAAAACGTAAATTCTTATTAAGTATACTTTATGCAGTCCCTCAGGTATTTTTGAATTTCATATTGCTAAATTTACTCTTCAGCTATTTATCTATTTCTGAAAAACATGGTCCTCAGCCCCCACCCACCAAACAAAAAGTTTCCATGGTAAAGAACGTGGTCCGATATGGCCATTATCGTGCTTCCCCTTTTTTAAGGTTTTGTATATGCTAGGTAACACTGCCCTTGTGACGAGCTGTTTACCTGATGCTCTGTTTAAAATTTTACAATTATTGAATATTATTATGAAGGGCAAGATATAGCTGTTACTTACTATAAATATATGTTGAACAAATTACCCTTTGATATTCTTATAGATTAGATCTTAATGTAAGCAATTGTAAATAATCCATTGTATTCTAAAATAAATTTCGATCCTTTATCTATAATCCATCAGTTTCTATTTTAATTAACTAATTATTTATTTTTCAAATTACAGATGCCCGATGTTTTAATGAGAAGTGGGAAATGTATGCCATATTGCCAATATCTTTTACATTGATTTTTAAATGTTTTATTCTTTATTTAATGTCATTTAGTTATGTGACCTCCCAATCTTCAGTACATGACAAATCTTCAACTAGTATGCACCTGGAGGAACTAGATGATCCACAAAAATTTGCAGATGAGGGTGTCAAGGTGATTACTTGGCAGGATTATGTTTCTCGACTACACGAGCTCAAAGATGAAATTACCCGGTCTTGGCTTGCTGATGACCGTGTAACATCCTTAAAGTTATCTATAAAGGTGACCTTTGATGTATTTAATAATTTATTTTGCAATATTGTAGTTGTATAAGTTAAATCACCTTTTTTGTTTTTTGAAATCACGAAGAAAGATAAACATATTTGTTTTCTAGTTGTTCCTTTTAGCTAGAATATATTTTATGTATGATACTCATTTAATTGATTAACTCGAAGGTTTTATCTAGTAGGTTGTTTGCTATTTGGTCCTTTTATCTGGCATTTTACTAAATCTTTTTAGATGCTCGGATAGAAGTTAGGAAAATCTGAGATGCCTCTTTTACTGTTAATATGTGTTGGATAAGTCTCACACCGTCTAGAGATATGACACAAATAGTGCTTATAAATAAGGCTTAGGTAGTCCTCACCTTACAGTCCAGTTTTGTGAGGTTGAGTTGGGCTCTAAGCTCAAATCTAAGACTACATCAGAGAAATAAGTTTGTTGTTTGGCACTTGTGTTTTTCCCTTGCTCTAGGCGCAATGGGGTGTGTTGGAAAAGTCTCAGATCGCCTAGTGATACGACTTAAGTAGTGTTTGTGACCCTTGGGTTAGCTTCCCGGTCATTTGAAATCAAGTCCCAAAGGGTTGACTCATATAAACCCATATTATGAATAAATTCATGAGATCAGATAAAACTCATTATAATATTCAATGTATAAAATTCTGGTGCATAGACATTATGCAGTATGTTATCTTTATATGTTTATATGTATATTCATATTTTTTTTTTTCATTTTCTTTAGTGTACCTGTATCCTTAAGTGTACAAAATTTGTAGTACCCTGTTTTCAGTTGTATAATAGGATACAGAAAATATTTTTTCAGTGTCTATTCAACACCATCTTGTTTTTCTGTATTTCATATACATGCATTGTAGTTCCTTGACCTTATCTAGAAATCCTAGGTTAGAGATCCTTCTTTGTGTAACCTCAGGTTAGGATAGTTCTTGTTACTTGTTTATATGTTTCTGCGCTTGGTTTCTCATGTTTCAGATAATATAGGGATGGAAGAACCCTTTCTAATCTAAACTGATATGCCATTTTTGTATTTTCTTTTCCTTTGTGCTTTATTCACACTCAGTAATATTTTTGTTTTACAGAGTGCAGACATGTTTTTTACAATATTTTTGATTTAATAGAAGTGGCTTTCCAGTTAAGTAACTCATTCTACTAACTTGAGAGTGTGGGAAATAATGATTTCTTTTTGTTTCTGATCTCAATTGTAATGCTAGTGGTTGACTATGTACATCTGAAAATGATTATTTATTTGCAGGTTGCTAAGCTTTTGGTGGATACTTCAGTATCTGAGTTTTATCCCACTCTATTTGTCCTTGTCACAGATATCATGGACATGATTGGGGACCTGGTTTGGAAACGCATAAAGCAGAAAGCAGAATTTACTGAAGATGGAACTTTACTCTGCAACTTGGCAGGTACTTTGTCAATTTGACTTGTTTACACACATAGCTTGTAGTAATGTAATTCAGTCAGAACAAACATATGACTTGTCTGCAGCGTGCTAATGATTTTTCAACTTAACATTTTTTAATGCTAATGTTTTGTAGACCTGATATTTTGTCTTTTGACATATTAACGCATGTTAATTCCCTCAAATTGTACTCAGTTTACAACTGGGTCACTTGGTTCCTAACTTTTAATTAATAATAAGGCAAAATGCATCTTGGGGTCCTTTAAGTTTAAATTTTGTACCGGATTAGTCCTTTTTGTGTTTTTAGTTTCAAATTGGTCCATTATGTCAGTAAAAGTGAGTACCTATTCCTTTAAGTCATAAAATATATGCATCATTACCCTCTCTCCACCAAACTCAGTTAAAAAGTGCTTATGTGAAAATTTATTGCTGGTTCAAATTCAACGCTCTCAAAACTAGGGTTGATAGGTGTATTATTTAGTCTTAGTTTGAAACAAAATTGACCGATTACTATGTTGATGAAATATTTATTTGTAAAATTAGGATTGAATTGGGGAACAATAAAAAGAAAATTTATGTAAGTAGTCATGTTTGGTGTCATAAACACCTTTTGGACCTTCCACCTCAATGTTAAATGGCCATGTAAGCACTTTTTAACAAAGTTGGATGAAAAAAGGGACCAATTTAATACAAAAAAAGGACTAACTTGTTCACTTTTACAGACATAAAAGGACCAATTTGAAACTAAAAAAACTCAAAGGACTGATCCAGTGCAAACATTTAAATTAAAGGACCCCAAGATGCATTCTGCCTAATAATATTGTATATCCAGAGTGCATTATTTTTTTGTAAGTTCACGGCTGGCTGCCTATTGAAAGGGCAATACGTCATTGTGATTATGATAGTTTAGATTTTCAATGAGAAATTGGTGAAATTTGAAAGATAATTTATGGTTTGTTATTTGTCGATGTATTTGCTTTAGGAGAGGTGGAAATGAAAATTTGAGAATTTCTATTTGTTATGAACCAAATAGGATGCACCAGTCATGAAGCATGCTACACAATTGCTTTATATTTTCAAAATCATAACGGTATAAAAACAAATTGTTGGAAATTCCGCCTTAATTGCGGTTCGCCCCTAGTCGCCTAAATTGCGACCTTTGATTAGCCTTAATTGCAGCCTCCAACACCTTCATTGTGTTGGCTTTGAGGGGGTGGATTTAGTCCCACATCGGATAGATAGAACTCTTGAGAAGAGTTTATAAAGAGGAGGCACTCCTCACCTTACAAGCCGGTTTTGTAACGATGAGTTAGGCCCCAAATTTCAACACAAATCATTGGTTCAGTGGTTAAAAATTGTTTGAATGACGAAAATCAATATGTGAAGTTTTGTTTGAAATTTTTTTGTACTATTTATCATTGTCTGGAAAACTTATATAAATAGTTCTTCTGAACATTTTTTTCCTTCTTTTTCCTAATATGCATTTTCCTGAAAAGAAATTATAAACTAAAAACTGTTTTGATATTAAATAGCACCTTGTCTTGCAGTTTCCAGCCAAATACCAGGACAAGTTGTGAACATGATTCGTTTTTTCTTTTCAAAAGTACAATAATAAGATAATACAAATATTGTGAATTATTTTGAAACAAAACTGACCGTTAGATTGTGTAGTAACTTCGTTTTTTCTTTTCAAAAGTACAATAATAATATAATACATTTATTGTGAATTATTTTGAAACAAAACTGACCATTAGATTGTGTAGTAACAAATGTTTAATATATCATGATGATAACATAACACCTAATATATCATAATGTAATAAACAATAACAAAATAGTGATTGTTAATAGCTATAAATGTGCAAGGCTTGTAAATTTATTCATATAGGAAAAAGTTTAAGTTGTATGTTAAAAAAGCATACAATATACAATATTCCATACATCTTAAACATTTAATACTGGTTTATTGCCTATTGCTATTCATGGATGGTCAGGTTCCCAGTCAATTGCTTTGAATTTCTTTATTTAAGTGAAGACACACCTAACTATGTTTTAGCTGGTTCAAAAAGACTGATGCCAGCATGGTGCTTAGCCAAACTAACCAGAATGAAATTAGTAGTATCAATTTGGACCATGTCTAATGTTATTATTTTCAAAATATTATGATATATGGAGTTTCTTTTGATAAAATGCCTCTAGTAGTTATTTGTTTTTAAAATGCCATTGCTTACTAAAAATAGAATTCTCAATGGTGCATGGGTACTGAAATGGGCATCATTATGATAAACAAATGCAATAGTTCCATTATTATTAAAGACTAATGTATATGAAGTAGAATTTTTTTATAAAATAGAGTATGTATACATGTATATTTTTAAAGCTAAAATAAAATTGATCTATGTGACTGTTCCCCCTTTCCCACGTATCTATGTAATTATTGTCGTTGGCAAGTACTCTGAGGGTAGGGACTATCCAAAAACAAGGATATACCAAAAATACAAATGCATCGGTTTCAGATACAAATGCTATTTGGATAAGCAACCATTTTTGGATATCCATGCATCATAGAGGAGTGCATATGTGATATATGATTTGTGGAAATAGAGTTTGGGATATTTCTTATTTGAGATGAATTAACCAATTGACAATATGTCCTAACTCAAATGAAGGCCCTCGCTATCTCAAACATAACAAGGCACTAAATATGTTTCCATCTGCATCACATACAAGCTGATTGTCTGCAAGAGATAGTTGGTCTTGGTTTAAAAGTGGCACTTTATTTTTTCTTAAATATTTTATTTGAATTGTGTAGAAAACTTTGAAGCAAGCAGTATTTGTGCCGATGCCAAAGAAACTTGCTATAACTGGTTCAGCAAAATTGGTGCTGTGCAAGATCTTCTTCCACGCATGTGAGTTCCTTCTCCCTCCCTCTATTTAACTTATTGTTGCAAGTTTTTTTTTGATGAATTCTGTTTATGTTACTTTATGATGCCATGTTCACATCTATTTTCTTCATATTATATTCACAATTAGAATATTTTTTTTTTGGGTACATCACAATTAGAATTTCTATCAATTCAGTTTTAAAAGACTGTTCATAGCTACACACTTACAAAAATCATAGCCATCTAAATTGCTGCAAACTTAAAGTTAAAATCAAACCCAATAAATGGCCATTCTTCTTTGCTGGTGAAGCCCAGCTTTGTTATATATAAAAACAATTTGTGGGTCCATGCTAACTGCTTATGCTTTTGGAATAATCTGGTTCTTGATAAGCTAGCAAAGCCTCTTTGACCTATAGTTCTTTGACATTTTTTTTTAAGATAATTCTTTGACATTTGACTATTGCTCTATTGTTTGTGTTAAGAGTCACGTAGACTTCCCTCACCTTAGAAGGATGAGTTATAGCCAATCCAAACTAAGATGGTATGAGAGCCTGAAGTGGATGGAAGAGTGTGGGAATAGAGAAGTGTAACTGAATCGACAGCTGGCAATCAAGGTTTGGATGTAAGAGGTGCATGAAGCCATGAATCATGATTGGTGGCGAGGAGAGAGAAGAGAAGGAATATATGGAGAGAGGAATGACAGAATGACTTAGGAAAGAATTTGAAAGGACTCTCGGATATGGTAGAGCTGAGAATTGGGGTGTCAGTCTCAAGGTATACTCATTTACCTTTGGTTGTTCAATCTGGAAGGAGTTTTGCATCCAATCTGTTTTACATTGCCACATTGATGCAATCATCCATCGCTCTGCTTCCTCAGAGTCACTTCCTTAAATCTGTTTAGTGGCTTACAGTAGGTTGTTTCCTAACAAATCAATTAGTGCATCTGCATCAAGCAGCTTAAACCTTAGTGATAATTTTAACTTATTTAGAAATTGGACCTATGTGGTGAATATTGGTAAAATACATGAACTTTGATACGAAAAAGGTTGGGCTGGCTATATTTTGTAGGATTATTTTGGGCAGTGGTATAGGGCTGTTATTTGCAGATATGTACTTTGTGTGGAGTATCGTCTTATTATTAACTTCAAACATGTTTTGGAACCTCTCCTAGAGTGTTAAAACAGAAGATTGTAAGCAATGTGACAAGCAACGTTTTCTGTCAATATTGCTTAAAATTAGGCTATAATATAAGATCTACTTTCAGAAAACTATTTGAAGAGCTTGTTAAAAATCATTTGGAAAATTGCTGCATTTAAGACTGCTTCTTACTGAATATCATGCACTGACTGTTTATATGAAATGAAATTGTACCCTAGTTACTTGGAGATGGCATTATTGCCTTGCTGGCGTTTTCTGCTTGACCAGCCTACAGACAGTCTCCAACGCTTGGTAATGATGACAAGAGGATTAGGAGATCCAGTGGCATCTGCATATTGCCGTCTATATATGGCTCACTGTGCTCAGAAGCTGCCATCACATGACATAGGTATTTTAGTTTATATTGTATGTCAATTCTTAGGATGTATAAAATATGTGAACCAGCTGGACCCTTTTAAAATATGTGGAAATAAGATCTGTGAATCCAGAGATTTTTTGTCTGGTCTTGCTCTTGCATATATAATTGAGTGTCAAAATGTGTTAGTCCGTAGCAAACTGCAATCCAAGACCTCATATGACATGTTATATATTCTCTTTGTTGTCAATACACAAATGCGTTGGTTTTGAAAATTTTGTATTTCTTCCCTAAATTACCAATTTTTATAGGCCATCGAGAATGTGATCCAGCTGCTGGTAGATACATTATTTTATAACTATTTCATTCAGATTAAGCAGAATCAACAAATCTGGATTATTGCTCTATCTCTTTTCTGTGTGGAAATTTGTGTTCTTGTTTGTATCCTGTGCTTGGTTGCCTAAGTATGCTTAAGGGCCTCTTTGATTTCTATTTCCATTCTCTGTTTTGATTTCCCATTTTCACATTTACTTAGAAAATGTAACCTTGTTTCACTTTATTTGATGTTTTCACAGTTTGTATAGGAAACAACGAAAACAAGGTTCAGTTATTTTCGTTGTTTTATATACAAATCCTTATAACCAAGAAACACAGTGAAAACAAGTGGCATTTTTTTGATTAAAAGTGAAAACACTAAATGAATATAACGAAACAAGCCTTGATTTTCTCTCTTATTCCTTTTTCTCAATGGCATGCAAAGGTCATTGACTGTACTCATTCTATATTTCTGTACTTTAATGTATCTGTTTGCTGTATACTTCCTCGTTCATTTTCATAAAACTAATTTCATGAACTGTGCAACTGGAACAGGCTATCTTGTTACATGTGTTATTGATCTCAGAGTTATTTTGACGCAAGCCTTAGCTGTCAATGAAAGTACTCTTGGAAGTTTCAAAAATAATAAAAAATTGCAAATCAGTCTGATGGAACCAACCATTGAGTATATTATGAAGTGTATATTTAGTGGGTTATCTCAGGTATGTGATGATGTTTATATTAATTTGTTCACTGGTTTTGGACAATATTATGTCTTCCTAGTCCCATACATATTGTTTTAAGACCCCATACATCTTTGTTATATGAAGCAAAAAACTGAAATTTCATTGGTAGGTATTGTTGATCTCCCATTTTGAATTTTGCTCCAGCGATTCAAGAGAGAATGCTGGTTGAAACTTCGTGAAATATGCACATAGCTACATGTTTAGGGTTCTTGTCATTATTATATAGAATGGAAAATCAAGTCCTATGTGTTAATCTTCAACAAGAATTCTTGCCTATCTTTTCAGTAACCGAACAAAATGTTTGAAAAAAAATAGCTTGCTAAATTTTACCCTGCTTTCTCCCGTCTTTATCCTGTGTTATGCTGATCTAAGTATATGTACTATGCTCAAGAGACGAGTCAATGAAGTTCTATCCGAGCTTGGATTGTTGAAGAATCAAAAGAAGTTTGAGACTGTTTCATGTGTTTCGGTCGTTCTTCATCATTTACTGAAAGAACTCCCTATTGAAGTAGTCAGTTCAAATGTTGTGAATATCCTTCATCTCATTGAATTTAACGAGGATACTTCCTTTCATCAGGTTTGCATTTGCAATTTTTATCATGCTTTAAATACTTATAGTACACATTGTGAAGTTATTTACCATATTCCAGCTACCTACTTTGTATCTGTTTCTCCAATATGCACTTTTAATGTTCTTTTTGGTAATACAGCACCTGAATTACAGATTGCTTGGGTTCAGGCTGTATGAATGGAAATGCCCTGTTAACATTGTCAATGCTGTGTTAGATAAAGTTATGCAGGTACTTATATATTTCTGGTCCATTTCGAGTTGCATTACTTTCTTCACAATTGGATGCATTCTTAGTATATTTCTATCTCTTGATTTATCTACACCTTTGGGGCTATGGTGTATTTTCTTTGTTGTTTCCTCTAGTGGTGGGAAAGCATGGTGTCAGGGGCACATATTCTATTTATTTTTCGTTAGAATGTAAGGAAAAGGTTTCATTAATAGAGGAAGGCAAAAGACTGGGTGATCTTAGTTGATGTCATTTTTTTTGTTCTTCTAAGAGGATATATAGCTGTCTGGTCTTCAACTTCTTTGATTAATTTATTCTCTTCAATCAATTTTATTGTTTTAGGAAAAGAAAAAAATAGAAAGAGGAAGTATATATCAATGACAGGAAATCCCTTTATATTGGCATTGGCAAAATAAAAACATGTATGATAATAGAAATTGAAAGAGAAAAATAACTCAAGTAGAATTATCTCAAAAATAAGAATGAAAAATATGTTATTTAGTCCTTTTGTATGTCCAATGAAGATAGCTGTTTGAAATAAACCAGTTACTTTCCCTGAAAAATAACTAGTGAAATGAAAAGTAAAAAGCATGCATAAACTGTTGGTTGAGCAATACTAAGTTGTGTTTATGCATGTATGGGCTGTAGGTTGAGCCATATGAAGTTGTCTCTAATTTTTCTCTCTCTATTCTCTGTTTGTGTACCTCATTACTACATATAGAGTTAAGTTAAAGGCTATTTTGCATGCTAGTAATCAACATCCCTTTCCCAACTGTTGTAAATTGGTGAATTTGGTTAGTTGTTCTATATAGACCCAGATTACTAAGGGAAGTTTGATCAGTTAAGGAAGTGTTGACCCATAAAATTGTGTCATAATTGGGGGTTGATTCTATTTCTAGAGATGACTGCAGAGCAATCATATGCAATCATATACTCTGTCGGCTAGTTTACTATTACTAATTAAATTTTGACCTGTTTCTAATATTTACTCAACTCCTGATTTTAATTTTTAATATACCAGAAACCCCTCTTATTTGATATCATGAGGGGATGTATGTGTAAGATCACCCAAACTCAGGGCAGAACTAAGTTGTTTAGTTTCCATAATAAAGAATTTGTTCAGATTTGAGCATATGGTGATAATTTCGATTTTTGTAATTATTTGTTATTTTTAGTGATTTTATTCTGGGCTTCATTTCTAAGCATGTTTTTGACAGACTATCATTTTACCTCCAGGTATTTGATATATTCTCTAATTTGGCTGCAATTTCAGATTATTGTCCCGTACGAGAGTCTTGATGAGTACCTGAGTGTCGTAGATGCTTATGTTGATCTTATTCTTCAAAATCACATGGTATGTTTGGTTGAGTGTGTACAATCAGAGCTGTTGCTTGTATATTGTGTGAATAAAAGGGTTCTTATGCCATTTTTATCTTTTTTGTTGAGTGCACTACTCTCTTGTCCATATCACAGGGTTAAGATTATTGAGGCTGCTATGCATTTGTAGTAATTACCTTTTTTTATTTATGTGGCTGTTAAATAGTCAATATGGCAAAGCTACCTATGAGTTGAAATGATAACGAAGCTAAGGAAAGAACCCAAAAAAGTCAAATAAAAAAAATCCATAAAATATTGAGATTTATCTGCTCCTTGATGGATTAATTATTATCCAGTTTAGGTCCCAATCAAGCTACCTGCCACTCTCAAATAACTTATGGGAATAACGTCCAAAACATTCTTTTGTAATCTTTCCTCTAAATACTCTCATCTATGCCAGAATAATCATTTGGACATCATTTTGAGAGGCATTTCAGAGCGTGCTTCGAATGGAGGAGTTACAGTAGATGAAATGTCAAGCTTGCAATCTCTCTTGATGAAGCTTCTGTCTCATTTTGAGTGTCTGGAAGATGTGTTTTGTCTGGTACATTCCTATAATATACTTTTGCACACTATCATCTTTCTGTCATTTTTGTTATTCATAAACTTCAAAACATAGCTGAAATGCTACTGGTGATTTACTGCTGTCGTTACCATTTTGTAGAATCATTTTCCTGAAATCTTAGATGTAATGCATGGGAAATCACAAGATGTTGTCTTTTTGTACATCCTTAATATGGCGACGAGGTACTACTTATCACAAACATTTTGTTTTACTGTTCTTCCACTCATTATTGGCACTCACATGTGCTCGCCTTGATTTTCCAGTATATATATGGTACACATATTCTTTGTGCATTTGAGGAAAAATGAATTTCAACTTTTCATTCGGTGGACGCTTTCTAGTATATATATGATACACGTATTTTAAGGTACTATGTATTATTATTTGTTGAGCAGGAGTGGTCATATTAGGGATCCGACAAGCATACAGTTGCTTTCTGAAATTTCTCAGGCTCTACATGATAATATGGAATTTACGAATAAGGATGATGATGGGCAAGTGGCACGTTCAGTATCTCGCTTTGTGCACATGGTAACTTTTTAATTTGCTAACGTTCTTTGGTTTGTGATAAGGTTTTTGCCATGATTATGGTTTGTTGAGAATTATCTCTAATTGCTAGGTAGATTATGGAACGGAGATGGAATCCCATTTAGCATTTCTGGTTGATTGCCGAGCAAATTTTGGTAGATTCAACGAGCTTAAGGTTTGTCATTGTTTTGTTTCAATTGATTTATGATGAAGTATACTTTTCATGAAAACGTTACAAATGGCCCTAGAACATCTGATATTGTTCTACAACTAGCGGATGCACCCGTGCATCACACGGGTAAGTTATGGGTAGAGTAATTCTTTTATAGAGAACCATTCTATTCCTTATGTTGTCAACCACTGGAATAGGAATGATCATTCCATTCCAACCCACTATTCCATTCCATTTTTGACAACGGAACACCAAAATACAAATGGTTCTCTCATTCCTACCCATTCCAATTTCATTAAATTCCTTGAAAAAAATTCGGTGTACCAGACATGCTCTTACGAGTATAAAGTCTAAAGGTAAAAAATTGTTTGTAGAGTTCTGGAAGAAACTAATGTTCGGAGACACATGTTTGTAAATAGCCCCGTAAAATAGTTAGTGATATATAATCATTCTTTCTTGCAGGAAACTCTCGTTCACTCCAGCAATTCTTTAGCAATTCAATCTTTGAAATGTACTAAGAAAGATCTGAGTTTTTTCAAGTCCTGTGTCACATTTAGCGAAGTCACAATACCTTCTATCTCTGGTCAGAGACAATTTGATCTTTTTCTAGAGACTGCAGAGGTTTGTATGAGTGTTTTTGGCATGTTAAAGTTTTATGTACTTTTTGTACATTTATTCATAGATTTATAGTTTGAATTTTCAGGTTGCATTCTTAGGGGGCTTGGTTTCTCATGTAGATGGATTGATTGATTCAGGAATTGGCTGTTTGCATGGTATGTTTATATGTAAAACCTTAAAAGGTTCACCCAACCAATGTGGAAGTACTAAGAACCAATGTTTGAAAATGAATACTATTCATTTGTTTCTTGTGGCATGTTTGTGGGAATTTATTCAATGCTAAATTCTTATATGGTTTTTAAAATGACTAGATGGGATTGGATTAGAAATGACAATATTAGAGAGAGAGAGTTGTGGTAGCACCTATATTAGAAAAGATGGTGAAAAATAGGCTTACGTGGTTTGGGCATGTCGAGAGAAGACTTGTAGATTCTGTAGTAAGGAGAGTCGATCAGATGGATGATAGTCAAATCACTAGAGGCAGAGGAAGACCTAGAAAAACTATAAGAGAAACTATTAAAAAAGATCTAGAGATTAATGAGTTGGAACGAAATATGATTTATGATAAATATTATGGTGTAATTTGATTCTTGTTGCTGACCCCACTTAGCGGGAAAAGGCTTGGTTGTTGTTGTTGCTGTATCACAGCTAAAACTTATTTTTGTAGCTCAAACTATGAGTTGTGCTATAATTTTTTTTCTTTCTACCTAGGTCTATTATCTAAAATTTGGGTGGAGCTGAAAACTCAATAAATTGGGTATCATAACTATCTTTTATTCCCTATGTCTGTTATCTAATAATTTGAAAGGCATTTTATACAAACCTATTTATGTGACTTAATAAATCTTTTATACTTAAGAAACAACCGAGTCTATTATCTAATGATTTGAAAGGCATTGCATATCAACCTATTTATATGAACTCAATAAATCTTTTCTAATTTAAAAAAAAAAAACTACCAAGATAGTAAAAATAGAAGTATCAATGTATTCTGTTGCAACTCAAGTCATGTCCATGCTGTTGTGTGTTCTTGGTTCAGGCCTCCCAAGCAACTGTCCTTGTATTTGTATAACTCCTATTAGAACCCACTTCTTTGTTACTCCAAGATATCCCTTGTTGAGTTGCAAGTTCCTTTCAGCAACTCTTTGAGCATATCCGTAAAGATTTGAATACATGCTGTTTCAATTCAACCTTGATCAAGTCATTCAATCCATTCAAGAAAATTCCTTTGCGATACTCGAGATCGGCTCCTTTGAGTGGTCCTGAGTTCAAGTTGTTCTTTTTATTCTGCCACCTTCCCATTCTGTTTTAGACTTATCAACAGTTCATAGGGATTGAGTTAGGGTTGGTTGAAACCTCTCAAGGAGTGCACCACGAAATTCATCCCAGGTTGGTTCTACTTCACAATTCCAACCATTGAAATCAATTTAGAACCCTACCTATATTGCAACTATTGCTTCCTAAAGATTTTATGCATACATTACTCCTTTCAATTTGAAATAACGTTTGATTTTACTCATCCATCCAAATGCATTGTCCCCTAAGAATGGAGGAATTTCTAGTTCCCTACATTTTCCCCCTCATCCATGCAATTCAGCATCTCCTTTGCTTTCAAATTTGCTGCCTGTATTGTGATACCGTGTTGTGTGTTTTTGTTTAGTGCTTCCAAAATTCCTGCCTAGCCCCACCTTCCTCCAAGACACACCTCTGATTTTCAAACCTACATTCAAGAGCCTCAATCTGTGATTTCACCATTCATGTGTAAATCATGAACCAATCCCAAGACCTTGTGCTATGACAGTTGATAGAACTGGTCAGAAAACTACCTTAATAAATGAACAATTCCTCTTGTTATATTTAATATATGCTGTCAATAGTCTTACAAAAGAAAACAGTCTTACAACAGAATGGATACAGAGGAAATGAGGAATTACGACAGTGGGATGGAAAAGACAATATATTAAATTTATTGCTAATAGACTTGCACTTTTCTTTTCCAAGAGGTGTTTTTTTATTTAGCATCATTGTCTCCTATTTTTTCTTTTGGCTGCTTGTATTGGCGTGTTTTTGTTTCAGTACTGTGATTAAAGTGCACTGGTTATGCCTCCATATCTTCGTTCTAAAAGAATGTTTATTGTAGTAACCTAAATTGCATTCTTTGTATCCAGAAATAGTTAACTGTTTTTTTGCTTGATCATGCAGGCTTTCGAACTCCAGCTGATGTTGAAGGGCTAGTTTCATCTATTAGAAAGCTGTGTAGCTTCTTAATTATGGTCCCAGGTTAATATTATTTCAACTTTTCACATTGATTTTATTAAAACTTAAAAACCTCTTTTTTAAGGGAGATCTCCACTATTATAATCTGTAATAGAAATATCTGTGTACTAGGTCTTGAGATATAGTTTCCTTTTAGCCCCTTCTCATATCTGTCTACTTACAATGATTTGTTCAACTTCTTTGAAGGTAATACCAGTGTACCGGTTACCTACTTCCCTAATAACTTATATACATTGATCAGCTCCCAATCATGGTCAGTTTTCTTTGTGATATATTGCTAATTGAAACATTCTGTCCTTTTTCTTTCCAGATCTTGTTTGATGAATGAATTGGAAATCCCCTGCAGGTTTGACCCAAAAATGAGGACACGGATTTTTTCTGCTATCTTATTATTATTGACAACTTTATCACAAAAGACTATGCCATATCATGCAAATACACAGGTATAGCAGCCTCACCTTCCTTTATGTTGTATTTATAAACTGTGATTAAAAGCAACTTTTAACTTATGATCAAATAATAATGAAATAAAAATGATATATCAACCCCTCCTACATTCCAAAATTAACAAAACAATTCTTGATTTTTGTAACGAGTATCAAGGAATGTCATGTCGGTTTCTTGTGCGTCCAAACTCCAGAGTAATGGGTATAATTTATTTGGGTTGTTGAAGTTATAGGGTTTTAGATAATGAAGGAGGGAAGAAAAAGAACAAACGATTTTGACCTGTTTATTATACAAAAACACTAACCATTAACCCTTATTTCTACTAAATACCATATATGCCAGAGTCTTAATCCTATTAAATAAGGTGGCAAATATTGAAATGTAAAGAAATATGGAAACAAATCGTAGGGATATAATCTAACTATTCTAAATTATTCTAAGCTTGTGTTTGGATAATGCATTTGAAAATTTCAAAGAATTTAAATTCTAAGAGATTGAATTGATTCAGTTCAATTCCATTAATTTGCAAAATGCCCTTTTGCCTCTTCAATTTTTTTTTTTTGTTGCAAAATGCCTTGTTTGAATAAAGTAATTGAAGTGCCTTCATTTACAAAATTTATTGTTTGTAGTTGTATTATTTATGTATCGTAACTTCCAGAGGATTCTTTTTTTCCCTTTCCAGATTCCAGGCAATGACATGTTATACTATGGGGATTTATCTTACAAGCAAGAACTTGTTTCTTTGTCTAAGGTTGTTCTTGAGAACCTACTTTGTGCCGTTCAAGAAGAACCTTCTCAGGTATTTCCAGTGTGGTTTAGTTAACATTGTTTGGTTTATTTAACAAATTCTAATTTGTACTGATTTATTATGCTAAATTTAAGGCTGCTCGAGGAAGTATGGCACTTGAAGCTTGCAATTGCATTGCATCATCTTTCCTGGTAAGATGTCATATAATTGTTTGTGTTAAGCTTTCCGTTTAACATTTGTAATCAATCTATTTATTAGTGATGTGGGAAAAATTAAGAAGCAAAAAGGATGATAAAAGTTTAAAATTAATTGTACTTTAGTCTCTCTGCCATAACTAATGTGTGATTTTGGTCCTTCAATATTGTACTTTAGTGCATGGTCACCAAACTTTTGAGTATTTACCTCGTGGTATTCAACACTTTGATTTATGAAATGAATTGAGTTTGATAAAAGAAAGTACTCTGAAACACTTGCTCTAAACTTTCAAATTATCGTTTTATATTCAAAATGTTCACATATTGATTAGATTGATTTGTAACATAATTTAGCAAGATATGAAACATATCCTTGATAGAAATTATTCATTCTTTTATAGCATAATAATTCAGCTAGTATGATGTTGATCAATCCAAGTTAAACTCGCCATACTATGTTGTTATCACAAATTTAAAATGAACCATAACAGTTTGACCCGTGATGTTTCTTGTTTGGCAGCTAAGCAATGAATTATCCTCTACTTGCCTTAAACTGATTGGAACAGCTAAGTCATGTTTGAGTGCCCAAGACAGATGCCTCCAGTCAACCATTCAACTTGTAAACAAGCAATTGCCAGATTTTACAGGGACCATGTCAACTTCTGTATGATTTGTGTTGGTTTAGTTTGATTGGTCACTGACCTTGTATTCTTCCCCTTAATTGTCTATATTACTATGTTCTTTTTCCATAGGACTAATTAGTTTGAGTCATACTTCTGTCTTCTCCTCTTTATTTGTCAAGGGAAAGAACCATCATCGGTATCTAGGTTTTTGAATCGATATTGCTTGTGAACTTCTAGTTTAGGTTTGATTGGAGTGGCCTTGTAATCTTAGTGACATTATTGTGCAGTTCTGTGTACAAAACCTATATTGTAACATGAATTTAGTTTTGGCTATGTTTCATCTCCAAAAACATTTGTATGTGTGCGAGTGGCGGGCGCGTTTATGTGTCTGCACTTGTGTGTGTTTGTTTGTGTGTGCATGTTGGATTTGTTAATGTACCTCCACACCCATTTTTAGAAGGAGCATATTGAGAAGTTATAACTCTCATTTTTTTTAATGAATACGTTATCAAGTTAAATATATTGTGAGATAAACTTGATAACTCTCATTTTTTTTAATGAATACGTTATCAAGTTAAATATATTTGTGGCTTGAATCTTCATATAGTTTTTAAATGACCCCTGCAATTAATAAATCCCACATTAATACAAGTGTCTAATTTGCTTCCTACAAGCTACTTCCACAAAAGGTCAATCATATTCGAAGTATGAACACTAAATATTAGTTCATATTGCAGAAAAGAATTTCTTATGTTAGACCTAACCACTGTTTGCGTATAAGTGTTTTATTTTGGATATGAACTCAAGGTTCCGTATTGTAATGAAATGAAGATCATTATTTCAATTTTCTTTTTGTTAAGAGGATCATTATTTCATTTTTTAAGTACCAAAATATACAGAATCAGAATAAATATAAATAAAAAATATAACATGACGACGGTATGAGATGTTATATACTTAAATCCTTCGGAGTCCTTGTGTTTATCTCTAAAATAGGAGGCTTCCTCCTCAAATGGTTAGAGAAAAACCTTGTCCACTTGGTCCCAACTAGTCATCTATGTAGATATAGTTGGTCATTAATCAAGACGATGTGGCAGAAAAAAATTATTTACCCCACAATTTTGTCGGTCAAACTCCACCAAACCAGGTGACAAATGAACCAACTGCACAAAAAAAGTACAGCGAACATCCATTAAAATTGCCATCAAATTCTTAAGGGGAAAGAAAGCTTAAATTTTCCAAGTAAAATTATTTTGATGAATGAGTTCACCTGTATAAAATCTTAAGGCTAAAGTAAACGAACACTTATTGATAAGTTTTGGTACAACCGATAAAAAATGTCAAAATTGTTTGACCGAACGTCGCAATCGGAGTTCGAATCTCAATTTCCATTTATGTAAGTTTTTAATGACTGTGACTATTTTCATTTTGTATATATTTATAAAATGAAAGAAGTAAACAAACACTTGACATGAATGACTCACATCTCCTTAAAAAAAAATAATCACATCAATCAATCTCGTGATGTAATCTTGTATTCGTGTTATAAGCTCAAAGCATATAGGATGTAATAATAAACACAAGTTATTATTGCATTGGAAAATAAAAGTGACATTCATTTTGAAACAATTTTTTTTGACTAAAACGACACTCATTTTGAAATGGATGGAGTATAAACTACAAATTCATTCATGAAAAATGAAAGAAAAAAATAAAATTGGAAGGCGTACACCTAACCTAGTAGAAGAAAAAGGACAAGACAAATAAAATTAAGCCTAAAATTAAAAAAACATTTCATATTACATATGAATTTCATGCTTATGTTATCGAATGTCATTCTCTCTTTGCATCGCTCCAAGAACCAATAGTACACTTGTCAAAAAAACAAACATATTTTATATTATATTTTCACACTTATTACTATTCATAATATTATAATTAAAATCAAGATCTTATATCCTTGTAAAAAAAATTAATATCTTATATATATATAGTTTATAAATACTTCTCAATACATCCCTTACAAAAAAAAAAAATATGTCTCCATACATAGCACGATTGTCGCACTTGTTAGATAATATTTGCCCAAAGAATATGTTTTTTTTTATTTAATGAAATAATAGTACGATCCAATTCACCTTCAAGAATTTAAATTTTGAGAGTAAAAGCCAAGAACATCAAATCAAAGATGTCCGGCAAGTCCAACGTTCATATTTAAGGCAAAATTATTGGGTTGAAACCCCATCTCTCCTGTTCCACACATGACATGATACAAATCATTATTGTTTCATTCTTATAAGTCAAGATAGGCATTATACCTAGACCAACAAACATATCATACTATGTAGCTGCACTAACATCCTTAACCACACACCACCTCTTCCCGTTTCAAGAGTAATTATAACGTGTCTCTTTCGTCGACATAATTCAAAGGACACGTCCTATGTATATGGCCAAGATAGGTGGCTTAAGATAGTAACTTACTCCTGCCAAATCTATAGTTATTTATTTTTTATAGTAATTCTATTTGTGTTTCCACATAATAGATGTTATACAAATCTAGATATAGTCGACAAAAAAAGAAAAGAAATGATGGTTACCATTTAACCGTTATTTATTGATTTATTTTCCAAATATAGTTACAAATTAAAAAAAATTGAAATCTTTTGTTAGTACTTTGTATTTTTTTTATAATCAAATATCATCTACACAAAAATATAGTTACAAATTAAAAAAGTTACAAATTAAAAAATTTTGAAATCTTTTGTTGATACTTTGTATTATTATTTTTATAATCAAATATCATCTACACACAAGATTAGTGGTATTTTTTTTAAGGAATATTAGTAGAGTTTTATATTTCACCAAAAAAAGCAGTAGTATTTTAAAAAATTATTAAAATATGTAAATATAGCATGTACATTATTAGAATTTATTATGAGTGATTATTCATGAATGTGTGAGAATGATTAGAAGACAAATACATGATTAAAATTTATTATGAATGATTATATGATTAAAATTCTTTATGAATGATTACGCATATTCCGGTACAATGAGTAAATTATTCATAATAAATTATAATAATATACATGATATATTTATTCACATATTCTATTTTGAGGGAATATTATAAGTAATAAAAATATACATTAACTAAATAATTTTGTAAAATATAAAAATAAATCCTGAATCATTACTAAAAAAAATATGTAATATATGTCCACTAAAAAAAATGTAATATAGCGAGTTAAATATTTTTTTTGAAAGGAATATAGCGAGTAAATATTAGAATTTTTTTTAAAGGAAAATATTAGAAATTTTATTTAAAGGAGTAAATAAATATTAAACATATTTACCATATTATTTGATAAAAAAATGTTACCATAATTTCTCACCTAAATCTTGGCAGTTGTGAAAAAACTCTTGAGTGGGTCTCCAAACCCACCATCCACTCTCTATAAAAACCACCACACTCCTTGCCTTCAAAGAAAATAATAACTGCATGCTCTCTCTTCTTCTCTTAGAAAAAAAGTATCACCATAACATGGCTCCATTTGCATTCTCATTCTTCTTCCTTTTTCTCTCACTCTATGCTTCATCATCAGGTAAATCTATTAAATTCCTCTCTCTATTTTATTTTTTGTTGTAAGTACAATTCAGTTGATACCAACACATGTTGATATCTATTTCTACATTAGGTTATTTGACATAAAAATATGGTTGACATAATTTTTCTTTTCTTGTGTTTTTCTCGTCTTCAGAAGCAGGATCTATCGGAATCAACTACGGTAGAATAGCTGATAACCTACCAACACCATCAAAGGTAGTAGAGCTTTTGAAAACACAGGGTTTCAACCGTGTAAAGCTCTACGACACCGACACCACCGTGTTAACCGCTTTGGCAAACTCCGGCATCAAAGTCACCGTCGCCATGCCAAACGAGCTTCTCTCCTCCGCTGCCGCCGATCAATCCTACACCGACACATGGATCCAATCCAACATCCTTAACCACTACCCCGCCACACAAATCGAAGCCATTGCTGTCGGAAACGAGGTTTTCGTAGACCCGAAAAACACGACCAATTACCTCGTACCTGCCATGAAAAACGTTCATGCTTCTCTCCAAAAACAAAACCTAGATAAACAGATTTTAATCTCTTCTCCAATAGCACTCTCTGCTTTACAATCTTCTTACCCTACTTCAACCGGTTCATTCAAAACCGAACTTGTTGAACCGGTTATTAAACCGATGCTCGAGTTTCTACGTCAAACGGGTTCTTATTTAATGGTTAACGCTTATCCTTTTTTTGCTTATGCTGCTAACTCAGACACAATCTCATTAGATTATGCTTTGTTTAAGCAAAACCCTGGTGTTATTGATTCTGGTAATCATTTGAAATATGATAATCTTCTCGACGCTCAAATCGACGCCGTTAATGCTGCCATGTCTGCACTTCAATATGATGATGTTAAGATTACGGTTTCTGAAACGGGGTGGCCTTCATTAGGTGATAGTAATGAGATTGGTGCTGGTCAAGACAATGCTGCTTCTTACAATGGTAATTTAGTGACAAGGGTTTTGAATGGAAGTGGGACCCCTTTAAGACCTAAGGACCCACTTAATGTCTTTTTATTTGCTCTTTTTAATGAGAATCAGAAAACGGGTCCCACTTCAGAGAAAAATTATGGGTTATTTTACCCTAGCGAGAAAAAGGTTTATGATATTCCGTTGACGATGTCAGAGACTAATAAATCTTTGACACCGGTAGCGGAGTCTCCAATGGAGTCGGCACAGGCTCCAGTGGCGGGTGTTGGGAAGAGTAAAGTGCCGGTGAGTGGTGGTGAGGTGTCGGTGGTGGAGAATAAAGGGCAAACATGGTGTGTGGCGAATGGTGGTTATTCCGAAGAGAAGTTGAAACACGCGCTTGATTATGCATGTGGGGAAGGTGGTGCTGATTGTGCTCCGATTCAACCCGGTGCCACGTGTTACAATCCTAATACTTTAGAGGCACATGCTTCCTTTGCTTTCAATAGTTACTATCAGAAGAAGTCACGTGGGGGTGGCACGTGTGATTTTGGTGGTGCTGCTTATGTTGTTACACAGGCTCCTAGTAAGTCCTTGTTATTTTTTGTAATATATTTTTTTTTTTACCAATATCAACCAATGTATTTTTTGTAAAAAATTTGCAATTTGCATGAGTGAAGAGTTTTTTAATTGTGTTTTATGAATCTTTGTTGCAGGGTATGGAAAATGCGATTTCCCTACAGGATACTGAAAAGACGGAAATGGAGTGGGTTAGATTAGGTCAATTTTAGATTATAGTTTTTGAAACTATAGAGTTTGGATTATTTAATGGTGATTTGGTGGTGTTTTAGGCTTTTACTCTTGTTCTTACTTTGATAGCACGCGTTTGGATTATGATTCTTATGGTTTTTTGGTTTCATATTCTTATGGTTTTATTTATGATTCTTATTATTTTTGTGATTAATAAATAAAACTATTCATTGGTAGTTAGGTGGACTATCGATTTCTTTGACATACTTGTTTCCAATGCCTCTATTTCAATGAGTTTGTTGAAGGTTCGTTTTATTGTATACCTTTTAAAACATCTACTTGCTGCTTTGCTATGAATGTTGTCATATACCGTCCAATTACAATTAAAATTTTATGAAATTAACTTAAACTATGATAAGATAATGGAATAATCAAGATACGTAAGGGAGAAAGTGAGAAGAATAGAAAGTATTACATTATGCCTCATTCACAATGATATATGACTTAAACTAGTTTGCAAGTAAAGCAACAATGATAGATGGGCAGCTTTAGGGCTAACTATCCAAAATTTAACAATTTGGTCAGAAGTGCCTCTTGATATCAGAGAATTTTATGTCAAAAATCGTCTTGGTATGCCTAATTTTAGGTTTATCAATTTTTAGGAGGTTTTGGTCCTATGTCCCCCTCCTTTTCTTTTGTATTTCTCTCTTTTCTATTGAAGTTTTGAGGTAGCAGACCTTTTCTGCTCCTCTTTTTTGGAAAAAAAAAAAGTAAAGCAACAAACACTCTTTAATACATTTTCAAACACACACTCTTTGATTAAAGTTTAATATAATTTGAAACCACACACATAAGATTCTTTGATAAAACACACACTCTTTAATTTTCAAACACATAATTTGATGGAACTCTTATACATAATTAGAAGACGATAGATTAGAATGTGTTAGAGAGTATATTCCTAAAGTTATTCTTTTGTAAGTTATAAGCATGTGAAGTGTGTCTAACATGAGTATCATAAACTTAAGCATTAACGATGTTAACTTGGGTGGTGTGGGGTTTTGTTTGGTTTTTGGTGGGGTTGTTTTTCTTATATGGTGGAGGGTTTTCTTCCTTTTTCGTTATTTTTATGAATTTTTTTAGTTTTTTTGGTCACTTTTAGAGTTCATTCTTCATTGTATATTTGTTCATCTTTTCGTCATACATACATGGGCTAACTTAGATCAACCAAAAAACATTAAGTCTATATTCACCTAACTTATAGAATATATGTTGGATTCGTTAAGTCTAAGGTTTTTTTTTTTCAAAGGCTAAGAAAATACATTAAAAACCAACAACTACTACTTTAGTACAAGGCATATCAGAGGAAGCTAAAAGATTCCGATATTTACAAGGAAACAGTCAAGCTACCACAAGGTAGCCATGAAATACCAAAATTACGTTACAACCTAAAAATATAACAAAAGATTCACCCTCCAAGCCATGTGATCAAAATCAAATAGAACGTAATACAGTTTTAACCACCAATAAGCTTGGAGTTTTACCTTTTTCAATAAAGAGATAATTTGTTCCATCTTATTATGGAAAAGCCTCCTGTTTCGATCCTTTCAAATAATAAAAAAAACCGATATTCAATCCAAATTATATTAAAAGCCCGATGGGACTTATTAAGGAAGCCCCCAAGACAACCAAATTGAATAAAGTGATCAAGTAACGAACCATGAAAAGTCGTCGAGATGCCTAACCAACCAGATGTCAAGAGCCAGAGTTGGCCATAAATAGCACAAGAAAAGAAGAAATGATCCCAATCTTCCACCAAGCTGCACACAACCATGCACAAAGTGTTAGGATAATCCAAAATATTTCTCCTAAACAAATTCATTTTTATTGCTAATCTATTCAAGAACAAACGCCAGATAAAAATATTAACCTTAAGTGGCACTTACTTAAGCTAGGGGTGTTCGTGGGTGGGTTTGGGTTGGGTTTGACCAAATCCAAAACCAAACCAAATAATGTACTTCGGTTTGGGTGAGGTAAAATAACCATCCGCTATACTATTGGATGAGTTTGGGCAAACCCACTAATTTTTGGGTTGGGTTGGATTGGGTAATGGGTTACCCAACTTATTTTTCTATTTTTTTAATATTAAATGACTAAATGACAAGTCCTCGTAATTTTGTTTTAAAATAGTACTCTACTTTTTAATTTTCTTAAAAAAATGTTTAACTTATTTTACTATAATTTTATGCATTATAGAATATCAAATAATAAACTTCATTATAAAATACTTGCAACAAATTAAAGTTGCATGACATAAAATTGCATTAGTATCAAAATAACCAAAAAGTGCAACTTGTTAATTTGTTACTCTATTATGTTTTGATTTTCAATATACAGGGTACAATGTGTATGTTTTGGAAATATAACTTTCTTCTACCCTATGAAAATAAAGATAAATAATATTAACATAATTGGGTAAGTGAGTTTTTTGGGTATGGGTCTGGTTTTACCCGAAACCCGTTTATTTTTATGAGTTTTTTATTTTTAGAAACCATACCCACCCAATTACCCAACCTGACCCATTTTTTTGGGTTTTTTGGGTGTGTTTGACTCAACCCATGAACACCCCTATCTTAAGCCACAACACATGATTAAACCTTTCATTAACAACAACTTTGGTAGTAGTCAAATTGTTATAAGTGCTTTTGACCGTGTACCATAGTAAAAAATGAAGCTTCCAAATCCACCTGTCAACCACACCAACCTGCAAAACAACAAGTGACAACTGCTCCACAAACTCCCTCACCAACACCTCCTCCCACGCAAACAATCTCATACGTCACTTCTACGCCTTGTCTTTAACCTCCCACCCCAAAGAGAACATCTTTGCAAGTGTGGCTAATTTATTAAGAGCAAAATAAAAAATTCTAGAATATCTAACATAAAAAGATACATCATTTAGCCACGGGTCCTTCCAAAACAACATAGAAACCCCATCCCCAACCTATTTAGAAATATTATCCAATAGTCAACGGATCATCTAGCATACCACCCCCATTCTAATATGATTCAAGTTTTGCCACCAAACAGAACCCCCTCCTCTATCAAAACATAATCGACCCCTCTCCTCACCATATTTCGCACTAAGCACCTTATACCACAAGCTTCTCTTTTCCTTTAATATCATCCACACCCATTTACCAAGTAAGGATAAATTAAACTCCTTCAACCTCTTTACCCCCAAATCTCCGTTCTCCCTTTGTAAGCATAAAGTATCCCATTTAACCCATGATAATTTCCTAAAGTCTTCGCAACATATATAACCACAAACAACACAACATATGCGGCAAGAAAACCAATCCAGAAAACAACGATATATTGTACAATATTGCATCCATTTTTAATCTATTTCAGAGTGAAAATAATCAAAATTTCAAAATGAAAAAAAGAGTGATTAGAAACTCATGCACCATTGTTCTGGCATCATAAAATTTAGTAGCCTTGCCAATGAAAATAGCTCAACCTCTAAAATTGATTTGTTTGCATTAGAAAATTTAGAAGAGGTTGATTCTCTTTAAGGTCAGAGCATACAACAACCCTCAACAATAACTATAGTAGGAAAACCACCAAATATTTTATTTTCCTGTCAACTTTGTTCAGTTATGCATGTTCAACCAAACCCAATTTGATGAATCAAAGTATCAAACTCCCAAGTTTATGAGGTTAAAGACCTATTTGGATAAATAACTTAATTAATCACTTATAGCATAAATAGTTATCATATAAGTGATTATGTATAAGCTATTTCAATAACAAAAGATAAAATAAATTCAAATTGTTCTCGTATAATCTATAAGCTTTTTTTAAAAACTATCTTGAAGAGCTTATCTTATCTTATGAAAAAAAAAGTTAAAACTAGCTTATGAAAATGTCATAAATTGTTTTTAAAAGCTCTTCTAAAACAATTTCAAAAGTGTTTGTGCCAGTATATAAGTTCAAATAAGTCAATCCAAACAAAAGTGAAATTAAAACAAGACTTAGTCCAAATTGATCGATACCTCAATACTGGAAAGTGGAAACACACTATCACAATGACCTAAACCTTAACCAAGTGTTCTAGCTCAAGAATCCTATAAGTATGTTACAAATAGAGAAAATTTAGAAAGCAGTGAGCTTATTCCTTGCAGTTACAAATTTCTAAACATAAATAGTAAAAACCATAAACAATCAAGCTACTTTAAAGAAGATTAGAGGGTAAAAGCAAGTGATGAATGTTGCAGCTTGTTGACTATTAAAAGAATATCTTGTATTTAGAATAGTCAATAGTTAAAGGAGGAAATATTACAACAGTTAAAGTCATTATTGACATATTAATTTGTAGCTATTCTCTGCAAAATAAGAACTAAACAAATAAAATCCTAAGTAGTCGACAGTTAGCAGACGTATCAAGAAACATAGAAGTGACTTGGCTTAGCATCTAAATCACATCTACAATCTTAGACAATCAAATCATAAACCATCTAATGCAATGTGTGATTGTGAACAATGTAAAATTTCAATGCATTGTGAAGAACAAACAACTTTAATGAACAGAGAAATAAAGTCACCGGCAACCAAAACGAGCATTAAAAAAGCATAAACAAAAGTTAACATAATAGTTATGATTGAATCTCGTACAGAAATGACATACCACAAATTCTAAACCCTTGTATTAAAATTACGGTGATACCAAACTCTCAACATAGACTCTTGAGTCTACCGAAATCCAGTCTTGAATCTTGATATTCTTTGTAGTATCATTTTTGGAATCATAAACAACCCATTTCGATTTATCATCCTCTTCGAAGTTGAGAAGCACTTGGTTGTCATCTTCAGAAATATCTAATATATTGGTATAACCGTGATCACCAAAGTCAGGGAGATGAATCAATTTAATCCAAGACTCTCCATTTCCACATTCCTTCATAAGCCAAACATCAATGAATGAGTAGGAATAAAAAGTTAAGCTCAAGCAATCCCTCAGCATACCTATTATCGGTACACCAAGTACCTCTCCACAATCAGGCTGTGAAGTCTCTTTGTAAGACTCTTTCTCCAAATTAAGAGAAACAATGTTACATGAGAAACGACCAGACACATAAGAATATGCAAACCAATAAACCTTTCCCTTTACGATGGTTCCCCGTTCATCATCAGGAACCATAGAAGGGAAATCCTGAATCCTTCTCCATGAATGAGTGCCCAAAGTGTGAACTTTAACTTGAGTTTTGCACACCGTGAAGGGCACAAATTCAAAATCATAAGAAAAAACAGAAATGTTTATTAATCATAGCCAAAAGCAAATGTAGTTATACCATCATTGGCTTGTGGTGGAATATCTAAAGAGGGTAGTTCCTTGAAGCTTCTAGTTGAAGGGTTCCAAAGAAGTGCGAGACCAAGATGTTTATTAATCTCGAAACAAATGAGACCATCGCAAGAACCAATGATATTATCTATGGAGTTTGGATTGATGAAAGAGAAATCAAGTTGTGTGGGATTAGAGGTGAAAAGAGAGTGGAGTGGATAAGACATTACATTGATTACTTTTCTGGATCTGCTGCTTGTGAAGAGGAGGAGTTTCGGTTTTTTAGTTGAGACGCAAAGTTGTTTCTTCGCGAATTTGGGATTATTTGAGATGAGAGAATTCCACGACTTGCAGACGCATCAGAATCGTAGGAGGGACTTCATGGGGAGTCTACATAGGATTTTGGCTATGAGATCAAACGAAAGTTGAGTCACCGGTGGGGGGTGAAGTGGCTGCTTCCTCTTGACTGGAAGTGTTAGGGTTCCAACGGAGGTGGTTAATCGCGGATGCCTCATGGCGGCGCTAATTTCCGCCATCGTTGAATCAGAAGTTTCAGCGTCGTTTTCGAGTGTTAATCGAGGTTTGTTAGAAGTGGAGATTGAATTTTAGGGTTTTGTTGTGTCCTTGATTTAAACCCTCAACCGAAACGCACTCACTTTCACTCCTGTTTTTACTTTGATAGCACACGTCTTGTTTTTACAAGGGGTAAATCCGGAAATGACCTATATTATAGGGGGTAAAACACTATTAACCCTTCTTTTTATGATGATTTATAAATAAAACTTTTTATTGGTTGTTTGGAGAACTATCGACTTCTTTGACATACTTGTTTGTAATTATGCCTTTATTTCTTTGTGGTTTTCTGTTGGTGTTAACCATCTAATTCCCAACTTAGAATTTTTTCACCCATAATCGAAACTTGGATTCTACCAAACGATTCGTCTTTTGGTGAATATGAGGAAAAATGTTGTCACAAATTGATTGTACAAATATCATTTCTCGTTTAAACGAGACTTGTTGGAAAGTAGGCACACTTGCCAAAATATTCACAAAACTCTCTCTTAAGTGACCATTTGAGGATAAAAAGGAGATAATTAGGAAGAAAACAAATAAATTTTCAAGATAATAAATATAGTTCTGAGCGAGCAACTGCAAATTGTTTCTTGCAAGACCATAAAATTGTGCCCCACTCAGACTCAGGATCACAAAATGTTAAGATTTTGAATATCTCATTGATCCCAAATATTTTTCATACAATTATTAGCAACCATTATTAGAATATCATTAGATATTATTAGCAATCATTAGAATATGATCAACTAATTATTTGCAATTCTTAGTAACCAAATCTTATCTTGTACACGTTGACAACTTTTAGTATTTATACGTCTTCTGATGAATAGAAACTTGTAGCCTTATATCCTCCTTACATCTTTCTATGAGATGCAAAGAGAAGTGTGGTGTTTTTTTTAGTGTGATTCCGTCATCTTAGTATGATGTTGGTTTGTTTGATGTCTTGGTGCGGCGTTTGTTTTGCTTTCTTGTTGATGACACTCGGTCATACACTAGTTTTAGCATCATTTAGAAGCTATATATTAGAGTCTTATAGTATAATATCTATTGTTTGACAAATACCATCTGCATTCCTTTAAGTTAGATGTTTATAACGAGTTTGTCTTTTAATTTTGTTTTTTTACAAATTAGCCTCTATTGTTTTAGTTGAGTTTGAAGTTGTAGGATCACTTTGTAGTATCACTTTTGGAATCATAAACAACCCATTTCAATTTATCTCCAAAACTAGGAAGACGTATGAGTTTAATCCAAGACTCTTCATTTCCGCATTCCTTCAAAAGCCAAACATCATGAAATGAGTTGGAATGGAAAACTAAGCTCAAGCAATCCCTCATCATACCCATTATAGACGAAACATGCATCGTTCCATAATTAGGCTGTGAAATCTCTGAGATTCTTTCCCCAAATTAAGAGAAACAATGTTACATGAGTAACGATCAGACATATAAGAATATGCAAACCAATAAATCTTTCCCTTTATGATGGTTCAGGTTCATCATCAGGAACCATAGAAGGGAAATCCTGGATCCTTCTCCATGAATAAGTGCCTAAAGTTTGAACTTTAACTTGAGTTTTGCAAACCGTAACGCGCACAAATTCAATATCATAGCAAAAAACAAAAACAGCTTTGTAATTATGAATAAAAGGATCTTAGCGATAAGAAATTTTAGTTGTACCATTACTTGCTTGTGATTGAATATCTAAAGAGGGTAATTCTTTGAATTTTGTGGAAAGGTTGAGAACGTCCTTATTCGCTCAGACAAGCTTTGGTTTTTAGTTGACTTCGAAGTTATGAGCATGATGGGTGTGTTTTTTTTTCTTGTTTCCATCTCCTCGCATTTGTGTTTGTTTCAATTATTTCTCGTCTCAAACTCACATTCATGTCAATTTCAGTGTTTATGCAGAAATTAGTGAAATTTACATGCTTCCTCAGCTTGAACATGACAAGCATGAGAAAGATGTCAATTTCATCGAGTGCATAAACACTGCCATGACTTGAACTGATACTCTATCTGCTCCAGGTCTTTCGGTTATTACTGTACCAACCTTGTAATCAAATCAAATGAAATCAATGGTTCTAGTGAAATATGAGCTATGTGGCTTCAAAATATTCTAAAATAGTTCTCTAACAAACTTCAATGTTATTGCCTGAAGGACAATGAATTGAGAATTGTAAACTTTCTAATGCAATGTTTTGGGAATAAACATATGGTGCACATAATCAATCAGAAATTATATAGATATATTTTAAGTGTGTAACTTGGAATTGGATTGTGGTCAAACATGTATGTGGTTATGGACACCAATTTTGTTGAGAGATCACAATTCACTAACATTTTAAGTTTCATTTTCTGACAATGGCTTTTTAATTCCTTTACACATACTTTCCATGCAATCTTAGGACATTTTAACTTGTACCTAGACATGGATGGATACCTACCTCATAACATGTTATACCTTATCTGAAAGAATTGAGGTCCTCTTTTTCTTCTTCTCAAGCAATTCAATTTTTTTCAGTCCACACTAATTAAATTCATATGGCTCTAACATAATTGTGGTTGCTCTGTGTATGGTCCTTTTCTTTTTACATGTTAACTACCTATATGACTAGCTCAATTCGTGTGAGAAGCATATTTATGTACATTAGTAGAAAATGAAATCATAATCATAAGTTCATGTTTAGATTAACGGCAAGTTTGATAGAATCACATTGTGCCACCAAAATTATGGCCGAAGATAACAAAATCATGTTGTTACCGTTATTTCGTGAAATGCATTGTCGAATCTAAACATATGACATGACAGACGCAACCTGCATAAAAGTGGTTTAAAATTGCAGTAAGATATTAGAAATGACAGATTTATCATGGAATCATAATAGTTGCAGTTGTATTTTCTCATTGTTCAGTACTATAATCCATATATAGTTTTATATTTGTAACAAAATTTAAAATGATATCCAGATCAGGAGTGAATGTTTTGATGGATCCAATTTCATAACTATATATATGGATTCTTATATGCTCTAGCTAAGTGTCCTAGCTCAAGAATTCTATAAAGCATGTTAACTACAAGTAGAGAAAATTCAGAAAGTAATGAGCTTATTACTTGCAGTTATAAATTTCTAATCAGAAATAGCTTGTTATGTACTCTTGCAATTGCAACATTACATCAACCCTAATACCTTCCTTTCCGTTAAGAATCAATTTCAACATAAATTTCGTAACGGTCAAACCCAACTTGGTATTTGGATGTGAAGGAAAATAATAATTTAAAAGAAAAGAAAGAAAAGAGAAGTAATTAGAACTTAGAAAGAAGCAAAAACAAACAACGGCGAAGGATGAGTTGTGGAGAAGAACTCAAGCTTATCCAAATATAATTTCATGCTTACCAGAAGCCAGCTCCTCCCTGCACAATCTTGGCAAGTTCAAAATAGACAATCCTTGGCTTGCACACCCATAATGCAAGTACTCCAATCCTATAGTTGCACCTAATGCAATGTCATACCTAACCTCCCACGCCATCTAAGTCTTCTTCCAGGTACAACATTTCCCACAAACTCCCATAAACAATCAAACTATTAAGGAGATTAAAGGGCAAAAGCATGTGATGAACATTCATTACACTAAAAATCATGATTGTGAAAACAAACTTTCACTATGTTAATGTACTGCTAGATCATTGACAAATTAAAAAAAGGCATGTCTTGGCATCTTGAGATAGTAAAATAAGGGAAATATGTCTTTATCTAGACATTATGTTTTTAAGTTTCTTTTAACATTACAGGTAATAAAACCATGGAATACCACAAGTATAGCAACACGATTAATCGTAATGTTACAAATAATGTTTACTCACAGAATTTAAGATAAATAAAGAAATAACATGATTTGATAAACCTAAAATCCAATAATGAGTCAGCCTAGGATAAAAAAGCATGATTTGCCGGCATGAATTTTCTCCGTAAATTAATGTGAATTTGGTAACTACCAAATTTGAAGGATTAAAAGTAGAATTTGAAGACAAACTCATTTTACTACTATCATCTTCATCATCATAAAGCGTGTCAGGTGAGGGGTTCTAAGACAAAATCCAACCAACAGTCATAACTCAAACAATAACACTCTAATTAAGAAAAGGAGTGACAAGTGAAAATAGAAGAGACGGTAACGTCAATGAAAAACCATTGATGCAGAAAGAAAGAAAAAAACACAAGCAATGTATACTGATTTCAGTTGCAAGGCATCTCTACGACAATGACTTCAAGTTTAGCTCCCAAAACAAGAACAGTTTAAAAAGAACATGCGGGAAAGCTAAATCAGAAGTAAGAAGTCTTTCAGATTAGTTAATTAAAAAATGTTGCAGCTTGCTGACTATTAAAAGAATATCTTGTAATGTTCAGATGTGGAATAATAAGAGATAAAGTGGGAAACATTACAACAACTGAAGTCAGTATTTTATACCTATTCTCGGCAAAATAAAGAACTAAACAAACATATATGACCTAAATAGTCAGCAGTTAGCATACGTATCAAGGAACATACAAAGTCATTAACCTTCCATTCCGAATGTTTATGGGCTCGTTGAAGAAGATGATGGACCTAATTTTTTTTTTTTATAAAGTCCCAAACCCATTTTCCTTTTAGGGTTAATAGGTGTTTATCCCCTGTAACATAGGTCATTTCTGGTTTTCCCCACTGTAAAATATTTTTTTTGATTTACCCCTTGTAAAATATTTTTGTTTTGATTTACCCCCTTAATAGGCCAAACAAAAACGAAAATTTCTTGAAAAAATAAAATAAAATTGGTTTTTGTTTGGCCTTTCAGGGGAGTAAATCAAAACAAAAATATTTTACAGGGGGTAAATCAAAAAAAATATTTTACAGGGGGGAAAACCAGAAATGGCTTATATTAGAGGGGGTAAAGACCTATTAACCCTTCCTTTTATTCCTTGTAATATTTATGTATTTATTTATAATTAATGATCTGGTCCCTTAAGTTATTTATTGGTTACAGTTTAGTCTCATAAGTTATTAACGTTACAATTTGATCCCTTTAAGTCATCTTCCATCAACAAAATAAATCCCCACCGTCAAAACCGTTAAGCCAATGTCTAAGGTGGATACACATTGCAAGTTGTCACGTCACCGTTCACATGTACCTATTTAACGTTTTGGCAAAAGACTGATGTAAGGATTTATTTGGCTGACAGATACTAACTTAAGGGACCAAATTGTAACGTTAATAACTTATGAGACCAAAATGTAACCAACAAATAACTTAAGGGACCAAATCATTGTTGTATTAAGGGAAAATTACATTTACCTCCCCTGAGGTTTCATTAAAAGACATTCACACCCCCTATAGTTTGGGAAAAACATCCACCTCCCATAGGTTAACTTTGTTAGTCATAAGTTAACTATTGGAAAACCCTATGTTTGTCTCAAAAACAACAATCCGTTTCCCTACGTAAATTTTCACAAGAAACATGCCCAGAAACATGAAAAGTCATACCTTCCCACCATCTATCTCTCAAACTTTACAACTTCTGGTGACTTTTCTCTAAAACGTTTACTCTTCTATACTGTTTCTTTATGTTCTTCATACTTTGTTTTGTCCCTATTATGGCTTTGATTAACGCTAAAAAGTAAAAAACCATCTAGTGCACTTAGTTTTTTCAACAGTTTGTTTCCGTCACAATCATCACTTTCCATTGTATCTTTGCTTGGATTTTTAACAAGTTAATTTAATACTTTGTTCTTTGTTGATTTCTCATCATTCTTGGACCCAAAACCTAATTTTGTTTCTACGTAAAGTTTCAGGTGTGGAGGGTAACTAATGGAGAATTATGAGCATGATAAACTTGACTCTGGAGGTGTGCATCTCCTTGTACACTATGTTGGGGATGTGATCTTTCAACTAAAAGACGTCGATCGTGATCGTTACTCATATTTTGATTTGGTAGACGATATTTGTAAGTTGTTGACTGTACCCAACTGGTGCAAGGATATGAGTTCTTCTTCAGATAGGTCGACATGTATCTTCAATAGTTCTTGAAGAAACATGATGCAGCATTGGCTTTGTTTGGCCATTTCCTTAATAGGCATGATTACCTTGTACTGCTTGAGAATTTGATGCAAAACATTTAACTCTGGCGGCACATTCTCTTCTTTTTGATGGTCTTCTGTCTGAGGTGTCTCTCTATTCACTTCCACCAAATGAATCTGCTCGTCCTTTCCACCTTGTTTTGACTTCAACAACTCTTGTCGTCTTAGATCTACTTCTCGCTGAAATTCAAGGTATCCCAGCTCTTTTTCCAGCTTCTCCACAAAAGAACTAGTAACCTTAACCTTCTTCAGTAATTTTATCAACGGCTCCAAATTTTGTTCTTCAGACTCCTCGTTAATTGCCATTTATTGTGTTCTTTTAGTTGATTCCATGATTACCTATTTCACACAATAATTGCAAGTTCGAGAAAAATTCCTAACAAGAATAATTTTGCGCTTGATTTTAAATTTAAATTTGGTTTGGGGTTAATTCTTATGCATTTTCTTGACTCTATTATTTCCTAAATGCAAACTCGATCTAAATTAAATATTATAGTTAATAACTAATATTGTTATTAATTTAAACCTAAGACTCTACGACTGTTATTACTAAGTGATAAACCTAATTCTAAATGCAATAATAAATGACTTACGCTTAATAAATGATTAACCTAATTAAACTAGACTCGATTTAATGTAGATATTATAACAACCATTATTTTTACTACGACTCCCTAAAATGCAATGCAAAATAATTAAAAACCTAAACTATGACTCTAAAAATAAAAATAAAAAATAACGAATGGGGTTAGTTCCTAAATGGGAAAAACAAAAAATGGTTAGTACTAAATGGAAACAAATAACTAAATGCAAAACAGAAAAATAAACTATGTTAGTACAACTAAAAATAAATAAACCAAATGATAAACTAAACTCTAAAAAATAAAATGATTCAACTAGGACTATTTTTTTTTGGTATTTTGGTATTTTTGAATTTTTGAAACAAAAAAATAAAATGCAGAAAAATAAATGACAGAAAAAAAAAGATAAATAAAAATAAGTAATTTAAATTGCTTAGTTGAAAATATCAACAATCTCCGGCAGCAGCGCCAAAACCTTGATGGTCGGATATGACAAGTGTACCAAATCGTTTACCAAGTAATAATGTGATAAGTAGAGTATTGTATCTATAAGGTTTGTCGTTTCGTCCAAACAACTCGTGTTACTTATTTTTGTAAGTTGACGATATAAAAGATAAAAGGGTTAGAAAGGTTGCAATTTTTATCTGTTTGCAACAGAGCAAGTTTACCTTTTTTGGTTGTAGAAAAGTAAGCATAGTTTAGAATTCTTTGAATCCCCCTGTTTATATTGTTGGATATTAAGTAACAGTAATGTTGCGTTTATTTATCTTAGGTAGACTATACAAGTGATGAGGCTGTTGGGACATTCTAACCAAATCGGTCGTCAAGTTGCACCTACTGATCGCACAGTAATCCTTACGTGCAGGGTCTTACTATCCTGGTTGATTATAGGTCTATCCCTTCGATGGCTAACTGCACATGTTGATCGCATGCTGATCCTTACGTGTGGGGTCTTGCTAATTCAAAGGTAATTGAAACATCAACTTAAATTGGTGTTCCAGTGTTTCCCAAGGCAATGAAGACCAAGGTTCCCTTAAGTCAGCCCATCTATGAATCTTAGGACACTCATAGAACACCCTCTCTACGCTCTTAGTAGTTCTACAAACGGGCAGCTCTAATCTACGTCTACCTTACTAAGGGTTTCAAGAGAATGGTTTGATATTAAGTTTATTCCCAAAACACACTTGTTTCCCTAATTATTAACCAGTTACATCCTAGGTTAGGTAGAGCACCACTCAGTCTTAGTAATGTCACCTCTTAAGTACCTACAACTAGGGTCAATTCTCTTTCGGTATCTTTCGCTAGTTAACAATCACTTATTTCCTAGATAGATAATTACTAGTATAATGCTATAAATATCAAGATATAAGCAGGAAGATAGTAATAACAATATTAAGCCCAATCACAACCTAAGTACCTAGATTAGGGTTACACTCCTTTGAAATAAATTACTAAATCAGGAACTTAATAGCGAACAAAAGAATAAATAAAATAAACGACATATAATATTAAACAAACGTCCAACAAAAATAAACAGAGGTTCATCTTAGAACTCTAAACTAAAGAGATTTAGTTACACATGGTAACAAAAAACAAATTACTAAAGATAAAAACATACCCTAAAAAATCAAGGAGAAGATAGAAACTCTCCCGAAGCTTCAAAGTTGCCTTCATCTTGAACTGACACAATTCTGAACGAGAAAATCTGAATGAGGAAGGCTGGTATTTATAGTGTGAGTTTCTACATTGGTTTGGGCTAAAAGTGTGAACTTTACCCAAAATAAAAGTAGGAAAAGACGCGTGCGCCCTGCATTTTCAGATGCAAGGGGCACGTGTTCAGCATGCCTAGCCATGAGAGAGAGGCAAAGGCCATGCCCTAGGCGCATGGACAGTGTTCTAGGCGCATGACTTTCTTGATTGGGCCCATTTTTTTTGATTTTCCGTCGTTTTAGGTCTTCTCGTCTTCAAATAACTTGCCTTGAAACTATAGGAACATAATTCCTCCCATCTGTAAGTCTCCTGAGGCCTTTTGAATCTTCATTCTTGGTTTCCTGAATATTCACAATTCTTTAGATGTTCTTGATTTGCCGATTTGCATGATTTCCTCGTGAATTACTTCAAAACCCCCCTAAAATTGCTATGTTTTGGGAAAACTAGAATTACAGACTCAAATATAGAAAATATTACAAAAGTCCCGAAATCATAGGCAATTGTTCTAAACTCCTCCTTTTTGCTACTAAACCTTACTGAAAATAACTGAAAAACATGCTAAGAATAATGTAAGATGACCTGTCGTCAAAGATCTTCATCATGCCATCAAATATCTCTCCGCTTAACTTTACACTAAAGATGTTTATTAAAAAAGTTAGATAGATATAAAATTTGAAGATCTTCATCATGATGTCAACTTTACTAAGAAATATAGGGTGTAAGTCCAGTTCGCACTATATAATCCGAAATAGTTCATGACCAGATTTTTTGTGTGGTCTACATTGCACCAACAGTTTCTGTGGGCCACGACACACAAAAACTTCTATAAATAAATGTGTTTGAGTTCATTTGCTGTTAAACACAAAAAAAACTTTGAACACCATGAGGTTGCTATGAGCTAGATCTTGCTGCATTGGCGATATATATCTCCGTTGGCAAGGCAGCAAGATCTAATTCAAAACAATCCTCTTGAAACACCTTATCTTTCATCGTTATCTTTCCGATCTGATTCCGAAGAGATTCTTATGAACTTGATCAAGTTGACTTGCCGATCGAAATATGGCAGTTTCATGCCAGCATGATCAATTTTAGAATCACCTCTTCGAACATCTTCCAAGAAGATTTATCACTTCTATTATTTTCTTGTTTTAATTTAAGTTATTTAATTATTTTTGTACCTTTTTAAAAAAATTTCCTATGTCGTTGGCCATGAAACCTACCAAAAATGAAACATAAACACATTCTTGTGTTGTCGGATTATATAATTTGAAACCTCTCAATTTATTTGGACGGCGACGTTTCACCAAAGATTTGGACAATTTGTGGTGTGTTTAATGCATTTTTGGACGGTTGGGCCATGGAAAACATATCATTTGACTGTAGTTATGATCTAAGACTTGTTTAAGGCTATAAATAGTCTTGCATTTTCAACAAATTCATTCATTCTTCACTTTCCATCTTTTCTTACTTTTTTTAAATTTTTTTTTTAGTTTTTTAAGAGTGTTTATGGTGTCATGGTCATAGCTAACCGTTCATAGAATCCTTGCAATTGCTTTGCAGTTTATGAGGGGATTCTACGACGGTCAGCAGAGACCTTTGACATCAAATCTAACACAAAAAATGGAGTTTGTAATATTTTGGATTTTAAAATCCGAAAAATGCTAACAATCTGGTTCAGATTATATAATCCAAACCATAGATATTTTTGTAAATTTTACAGGGCACACGAGAATAACATAGGGTGGAGAAAATGACAGTCTTAGAGAATTATTATGGGATATTAGTCGCTCTATCTCCAACAATTTCTTTAATGGATTACATGTTGTGACATTTTCTCTAGTTTAAATCTCGGCCCTTTGTATCCATTGAAAAGCATAAGGAAAGATACTTCAAGGAAAGAAAGCACAGTTTTCAATATTCGTTCCCTCCTTTGGATCCAAAGAATAGTGGCATGAAAAGAACAAATTGGATGTGGGACCCACACAAAAACTTTCCCCTCTCATATGGAGAGAAAGTAGGACGATAGCAGCAAATTTTTGGCTGTTTCTATTTTCTCCTTGCTGACATCATCTTTTATATATTATATATAAGGGTAATTGTGACATTTAATAAAAAATACATTATTCTTTCCTTTCACTTTCTTTTAGCTTTCACTCATACCAAACAACCAAATAATCATCTTACTTTCCACTCTCTTTCCACTCATTTTCATTCCTTAAACATTCTTTCCTTTTTGCATCCAAACAAAGCCTTAATTCCATCGGAGGGTAATGCCACTAGAGAGATCCAAAGTCCAAACCCATGTGTTATATAGAGATAAATATTTTGTAACAATAATAATAAGATAAATTTTATTTTGACAACATATAAGTTGTGGGACAACGTATAATTCTACCACCCAACTACTTTTTCACTTTTTTTTTCTTTTTCTTTGGTCACCTTGATTTGCGTGTGGACTAAAATTTACCTTGATTAAATACGGTGTGGTATTGAAAACTATTTTGGGTTGTACAAATATCATGTCCTCGTATTTCAATATAAAACCTACTATATTTGATTTCTTAACCAGTGCCTTGGGAGCACCAGTTAACATTTCCTAAAAAAAATAATTCATCCATATCCATCTGCTAACAATTTCTTTGGAGTGGATTTCAAATCAAAAGCCATATTTATCCCCCCGAACCAGTTTTAAAACTGGCCGCCAAGGAAAAACCTAACTTGAGTAGTCCCTTTTGAACTGCGCTCATCAAATGTAGAGAACTTAGTTCTCACATCGTCATTGTTTTAGAGCTTCATTTGGGTGAACATGACGCTTCCATATGAGTTAATCGACGGACGGCGATACTTAACATTGTCCACCTTTATGTCTCTGCGGTTGAGATTACTTTAGTCCAGACAACATGACATCAATGTGGACCCAAAACATATTAAGTTCTCCCCGTTGTAGTAAACTACAACTAGTTTGGTGTTTATCTCTACTAGATAAGTGTTCAATTTTTTGTGGTATTGTTTGCAAATGAACCAAACATGCCAATTTATAGAAGATTGTGCATCATCGATGACAAAAACTATCGCTGCAATGTGGACCACGGAAAAATCATGTATTTGACTAGTTCGAATTATATAATTTAAAACGCATCGAACTCACTAAACCACAAGTTTTTACACATTTTAGATTGTTTCAGATAATATAATATGAACTAACACCGACAGTTTTTGGATTATATAATCTGAAACAATCAAGAATTTGAATGGTGGCTTACTCACAAAGATTGGATGGTTCCATGAATTTTTCATGTGTTTTTTTTTTACTTTACTTCATGGTTGGAAAACATGTTCAAGCTTTCATTGACTCTTGTTACGGTTTATGTTTGCATTTTGCTTATAAATGCCTACTCATTCATCCCAAATTCTCATTCAACCTCAAATTATCTCCTTTTTTCTTTCTTTCTTTCTTTCTTTTGGTTTAGGGGGCAAGGATAGGATGTCATGGTTTCACTGTTGACCTTTCATACAAAAGGTCAAACATAAATCTTCCCAGATATAGTGAATGGTCAAAGTTTGATGCCCAACATCAACTTGTATGTCAGTTTTTTCTGGAAATTTTCAATTCAATTCTCTCCTTTTTTTTGTTCCATCATCTTGTGCTCCCAAATTCTTATTAGGGCGCAATAACATGCCTTCTCCCCTTTTCACCTCTATCTTTTTGTGCTAGAGGTGTAGTTTTGACTGCCAATATTTTATACTAAGTGCATGTAAATGTATTATGGACTCATGTTCAATCAATAAAATGTGATAAATTATTAAATTTTGTTGTCAATTTTAAATTATATCTTTTAAATAAGGGTTAAATAATTTTTTGATCCCTCTAACTATTTCAACTTTTCGTTTTAGTGCCCCTAAAATTTTGCTTATGTGAATTGAAAACTTTCAGGGGACTAAAACAAAAAATTAAATATTTATAGAGACAAAAAACATATTTAATTTGGATTTGATAATCTGAAAACTATCAAATACGCTTCAAATTATAAAATCTGAATAGGGCTAAAATGATCAATTTAGAAGGCGCGTGAGAAAGGAGTGGCTAGGATGGAATGGAACAAGAAATTCTCTTCTATTAATTATTATTGAACTTTTTTTTCCTTTTCAAAGTACTTATCACTACGACTTGTTGTCAAGGCACATAAGGGAGTCTTTCTAAGATTCTCTGAAAGATTCAATGCATATGGAGTGTATAATTCTGAAACACATGTTATTGAAGAATCTATGCACATCAAATTTGATGACAAAGAGCCTGACAATGAAATGTCAGAGTTAGTTGAAAGTTTTGCAGATATTAAGATAACAGAAGAAGTTTCAGAACCTAGTCAGGATCCAGAGTCTAATAACAATCTTGAAGGTTCATAAGCTGATACAACTCTAAAAGCTCATCTGATGAAGAAGCTTCTGAAGAAGCACATGATGGTTCTCAAGAAGTAACTCAATCCAGAAACACTTTCAAGCACAAGTCTTCACATCTAGAAAATTTAATCATTGAAAACAAATATAGTCCAAGGAAAACAAGATCATCTTTTAGACAAGAACATTCTATGTTGGGACTGCTTTCATTGATTGAACCTACTTCTGTTGATGAATCACTTTCTGATGATGGATGGATAGTTGCAATGCAGGAAGAACTTAATCGGTTTCAAAGAAATGATGTCTGAGATTTGGTTGCAAACCACATCAGAAAAACATTATTGAAACAAAATTGGTGTTCAAAAACAAGCTTAATGAACATGGTGAAGTTGTCATAAACAAAGTAAGATTTGTATCACAAGGTTACAATCAACAAGAAGACATTGATTACACTGAAACATTTTCTCCAGTTGCAAGACTTGAAGCAATAAGGTTACTTCTGTCCTATGCAGTTAATCATGGCATAACTTTATATCAAATGAATGTTAAGAGTGCTTTTCTAAATGGTGTAATTTCAGAAGAAGTGGTCAAGCAACCTTCTAGTTTTGAAGATTTAAAACATCGAGACTATGTTTTTAAACTTAAGAAATCACTCTATGGTCGTAGGGTTAATAGACTTTACCCCTTTGTAATATGGACCATTTTCGGTTTACCCTTGAGAAAATTTTGGTTTGGATTCCGTCCTCGTATTTTTTTTCTTCCAAAATAACCCCCTGACCCATCTGACTATGCATATTTGATGACGTGGTACACCGAGTCACCTTTTTCTGATTATGTAACGCGTTGACTGTATAATTAATTTTGTTTTTCATTTTTTTAAGTGTACACGTGGCATTTGTGCCTATTTTAAAAAAAAATCATTTATATTAATTTAGAAATAAAAAAAATTAAAAAAAATGAAAGTTAATTTTAAAAAATAAAAAATCATAATAATTTGAAAAAAATTCATATTTGTTTTCAAAAATCAAGAAGATTTTTTGATATAAAAATTCTGGAAAAAGATTATCTATTTTTTTTTTAAGAAATTATCTATTTTTTTTAAACTTTCAATTATTCAAATTTTTATATTTTCAAAAAATATTATCTAAATTCTAAAAAATATTATCAATTTTTTATTTTTAAAAAATTCAGAAAAAATATTTTAATTTTTCCCAATTTTAAATTCTGAAAAAATATTTAGTTTTTATTTTTTATTTTCCAAGAATATTATCTAATTTTTTGTTTTTTTTAATTATGAAAAATATTATCCAAATTTAGAAAAGAGGGGTATTTTAATAATTTAAAGACACTCATGTATAAATATATATATGACTTTATCCCTTCCCTCATTCATTTTTCCCATTCTTTCTCATAAATCAGAACATAACTCCTCCCTCGAAGGGAATCAACATGCAACCTTAGTTTTAGCTTCCTCATGATGATGTAACATAGAATCAAGCTTCAATTCATCACTCCCTATCCTTTTAAACTCTAAACCGAAGGAGCCATAACTTTGCAAGTGTAATTGGTGCCCATTGTAGCTTATTTTGATGGTTAGAAGCAAGAGCTAGAGGAAGAAATCAAGGGCAGCAGCTGGGTTTTGTTGGTTTGGAGCTGGAGCTTGTGAAAGTATCCAGAATTCTCTACGTTTTTGATTTTAGCTTAGGGTTTATTAATTGGGACTGAATTACATGGATTTAATTAAGAGGTTAATGGGATTTGAACAAGAACATGAAAAATCATTGGAGCTGCTTGTTGATTGTGCAAAGGCTGAGTGCTTAGAAGTGCATAATGAAATTAAGCATGAGCTATTTTGAAAGTGACCAGAAGGGATTAAAGGTGAGTTCCTTTTAGTTAGAAAAGCTTCCCTTTGGGTAGAATAGGCTATTGTGACAAAACAACTTAATTGATTAAATAGATTTCATGTTAGTACCCTATGAATTTATATGTGTTCTTGTGATGTTTAATTTGGATTGCCATGCTTGTTGAACATCCTCTAGGTTAGAGGCAAGTTGGTATGTGAAATTGGGATGAAAAGCACTTTTGGAAAGATGATTTTTGGATTCTGCCAGGTGTAATTACACTGTTTTATAATTTGTTTCTGAAGGGGCAGAAGTAATGTGTAATCGATTCCACAGTGTTCAAAACTTCAAAAATTGCTTTTTAGCCCAATTCACTTGTTCCCAACCTTTATGAAATGAGTACGGACTTGCCCCTAACCCCGGACAATTATTTTTATGGCAAACCAAGTTAAGTAAACGAGTAACATCATGTACATTCTATAAATATGACTAGATTAATATGAAAGCATGAAATAGAGAATGATCAGAGTTAACAGAAACATATCAGATATGTTATATAAGATATTATCAAATTAATTATATGTTACGCCATGTCAGTCGATGTTCCGCATCAGTACTGGACTTCGGGGACCGATATAACTTATATGATGAGAAATGTTATAATTATAAGGAAATTAATTAAGTTAAGACATGACTCTCTAACTCCCCGTCAGTAGTGGAGTTGAGGTTCCCCGTTAGTAGTGGATAGACATTCTTTTGATGTAAGTCCTGTGCGACGACAAGAGGAGTCCGGTGTTAGCCTCATATAGGAATTTTCACCGGTTATGTATGGGAATGTATCCGTGGTTACTCCACCCGGATCCATTCCGTAAAATGAACTCAGATAATAATTGTTTGTTCAACGCTAACTTCTAACCTAATTATGAATATGTATATAATCAAGACAAAATTATGATATTATAGCCTTAGCGATCTTAGACTTCCCCGATTGCTAAGATATGCAGAACAGAACAGTAAATCCTAATTTAGGTATAACTACAGACAGATGGCGATCATAGGTTCCCTGAGATTGCCTACAACCTAGGATAGGTGGAACTCACTGAGACACCCTGTCTCACCCCAATCCCTTTATTTATTTTCAGATAAGCAGATTGTTCGCAAGAAGGAGTGTTGTGTCAGATATCAGCAGGAGGAAGCCGGATGATTACCTTTATATACATGATTCATACCAGTCTTAGATATTTCCATATGTAGTTAGTATTGTACTAGAGGTATATATTTGTTAGATGTTTATTTTTGGACGTACGAACTTGTATAAGAGATGTAATCATTCGAAAAGAATTTTTGTTGTAAATTTTAATGTATCCAGTACTTTATGTTTAATACCCTTCTACATATTCTAGACAATTTAGTATGGGTGTTACACAGCCAGATGGGTAATTTTAGATTTTTTTTCAGGACGGAATCCAAACAAAGAATTTCTCAGGGGTAAACCGGAAATGACTTGTATTACAAGGAGGTAAATCACTATTAACCCTTTTAAATACAATTGGTACATATAACAAATAAATAAGAGTAAATACAAATATTAAAAAAGTGTAACAAATTCAATCTTTATTGTCCATGATACATCAATTTTTTCCTTAACCTTTATTCTTTAAAAAAGATAATTGATGAGTGAATTCAGAATTAAAAAAATGTAACTTTACCTTATTTCTCTTTAGTTATTTCCTTCTTTCTGGTTACCCGCTTCAGTCTTTGAAATCATTTTTTTATCCTGCGTTGTCTTTCTAATTTTAGCGTTGACTCCTCTGGTAATGTTGCTTTGCAGGGACAGTCAGATTATTCATCTCCATTCAACAACGGTTCAATTGCACCATCATTTTCATCTTCTGTTCCCATGCCAGATTCCAAATATTCTAGACATTCTATATCTTCCCCCAGTGGACCTAGTAGACATGCTCCTCCACTGCCGCCTACACCACCCCCTTATGCATCTAGTCCATATAATTTATCATCATCTATCAATACTTCTGTCTCCCAACCTGCTCC
>Ga0228710_1000636_pt1 | contig 46589 bp, 24 predicted proteins | sample MedpolnodulmetaG_FD_177995 | JGI IMG/M metagenome (GOLD analysis project Ga0228710, IMG submission 177995) | Root nodule microbial communities from Medicago polymorpha collected in Santa Monica, California, United States - pink nodules | ecosystem: Host-associated > Plants > Roots > Nodule... | reverse complement strand
GTCAATCCCGCCAGTCAAAACGGCGGGAATGAAAAAAAAAATAAAAAAAAAACTGTCCAATCACGTCGCCTGTGACGGTTGGACACGTGTCACGCACACATTCAATCCCGCCATTTGAAACGGCAGGAATGAAGAAAAAGACAAAAAAATAAAATAAAATAAAAGTGGGTCATTTTGGAAAAAAAATTTCAAAGGGGGTCAGACTCGAATTTTTGTTTGCAAATAGGGTCAGAAAAAAAAAAATTCCATTGCTTCTTTCTTATTGTGGCAGTTTGTACTTTTTGACTTTTCTTTGAGTTCGCTTTTTTGCAAATTGCACCGATCAAATGATAAACTATGGTATCTAGCTAGTAAACATGGACATAGGAATACTAGGCTTTCAACTCAATTTTACCTTTTAATTTTTATTAGTAATCAAAGTTAATCAGCTTGACAAAAGGAAGTGAACATTTAATTTAATCAACTATTACTAAATGTGAACATTTTTAATGTTAAGAGTGTTTTTTTTTTTTTAACAATAAAAGAATCAATACCCTTAAAAAAAAGAAGAAGGAATCAATATATTCACGACTAAATTAACGCGGGGATGAAGCACATGTGGTTAGTCCCATCTAGCATATTATATGGATATCAAAATTAAGGTCATTAAAATGACTATTCTTAAAACATCAAAATTATTACTTTTATTTAGTAATTAGTATTATATAGATATGTTTCTTTTTCAATTATTTTGATTAATTATATTGAAAATATACTTTTAGAGAACCTTGATTATAAATGAATCTATTACAACAAAAAAAGTAAAAAAAAAAAACTTTCAAATAATTAAAAAGGACACAACTTTATTGATTGCTCAGAGCACCTAAAATCTCAAGATCAGCCTTGGATTTTGGTTGTATACATTTAGCATTGTGTCTGTTATAGGTGTTAGTTTTTGCATGGTAAATATATGAAAAAATTAGATTGAACCCCCAATTTAAACCCCCTAACTCGGGGTCCTGGCAACGCCACTGCTTATGCCTCAAATGATTTGACTATCCATCTACTTTTTTTACTACATAATCTAGATGTTTTCTCTCCACATACCCAAACCACCCAAGTCCGCTTTTCATCATCTTTGCTACAATAGATACTACATCATCTTCTCTCCTATTCAGTGTACTACATCATCTTCTTTCCTACACTTAATTTATTTTCGTGTATGTTCATTACAGTCCAACACTATGTTGCATAGAACATCATTTCAACAATCCAACTCGAGTTCGATAGTGTACCTCGTTGTCTATTTCCCCATCATTTTGCATCATGGATCCAAGATAGTGATCGATACATCAAATATATTTCTTAAATCTTTTTTTAATAATATATTTTTCATGCTTCTTTAAAACCACAAATGTTAGTATATTTACTATTAATTAATAATATGTTAGTATTTGCTAAAAATGAAAAAAAGAACTCAAGATCGCTATTATCATTTTTCCATAACCATGAAACCAACTTTATATCCATTTTTCGAAGAAAAAAATCTTTATTTCAGATTTATCTCACTTAATTTTTTTATGAAAGTCCTCTCACTCTTTATTGATGTTCTCCCACGCCTTGGATTAGGTGCATTAGAGGAGATAAGTATGTAATGAGTCCCACCACTATTAATTATTTTTAAATTTCTTTATGTCTTTATCTCTCTAAATGGAACAAATGAAGGATCTTGACTCGCAGCAGAGATGGCGGAACACATCAACAACAATAATTTTGTTGAGATAAAGAGTTCATTTGACCCTTTATTTTAGTATTGAAAACTTTTTTTTTAAAGATTAATGAGATTGATTATATGTTCCAGTTTCAACCTTCCTCATAGTTGGCATTTCTGAAGAAACATTTACGGTATCATAATGACACACACTCCCTTTGATAGGCCATTTACAACAGTTTCTTTAACTAACTTGTTTGAATCTCTTAATGTGAAACCAAATTCTTTAATTTGAGACCTAACTTATGGTTCTATAAATTGGAGTTAGTCTTATACTCTTATTCCACACAAAACAACTTAAATCAAAGAATAAACAAGTATGAAGAAGACAACTACAGTTTTTATATTAATTGTTGTTTTAATGTCAATTGCAATTGCTATTGCTAGTGATGCTGATAATGGTGCATCTACTCTTAACAGTGCAGACCCAAAATGCGCTTTTTGTTACATAAACATTTGTGCCTTCTGCAAAACGTCTTCTCCAACAGCTTCTGCAAAGCCTGCTGCTTATGATGAAACTGCTTATGCCACTGCTGGTACTCCTTCTCCAACAGCTTCTCCGGGAAATTAACTCAATGTAATGTGTATTGTATGTTTGCAATACTGAATGAATAAAAGTTTGATATTATAAAAATTTCATATTTTGTGTGAGATTTTTTATTTTTTATCTTTGTTTCACCCTTAATGATATAAAATTTTAATATACTTGGTAATGATTGATTTCATTCTCTTAAAATAAAACCAGATATTTATAGTGAAAGGATTAAAGACAATTTTTTAAAGTCAAATATATTTTGTCAAATAAAAAGTTACACATATTTTAAGATAGAAACATAACTCTCCATAACTCTCCTTAAAAAGTTAGATATATTTAAATTCTCTATATTTCAATGTCGAGAAAATAGAATAAGAAGATAAAGATACGGTGCTGGCTAGAAGATTTAGATCATACATATTCCATGACCCTCTTTTTCTACTAACACTATATTATATAACATCCTTCTCACTCCCTTGCACACACAACTCCTTCCATGTGATTCCTATTTCTCCTAAACACTTTATGTTTTCGGCCTTCGGATGTGCGGTATTTCGAAAGGTTTGGGTTTGCTGCGGCGCTTATATTGCAGAATAGTGGAGAGTCTCTGAAGGTTTGAAAATTGATCGTTCTCGTGGGAATAAAAAATTGAAGTTTCACGTGTACTCTTGAGTAGTAGTCTCTACTATTACTTCGACGAAAAGGGGATCAGCTGCGGCTTGGAGTTTTTTTGTAAAGTATTAGGAAGTTGTTGAGTTTGAATTGGAAAGGTCCAAATCTGACACTCTCACATAGAAGCAAACATGTTGGTAAATATGGCTTGTGAGGTTTTTCTTATCGATTTTGCGAGCATTATCCTGTTTAGATTAGTTTGTTAATGTTAGCTGATTCTAAAGGTATTTCCACGTTGCAGCTAATTAAACGGTAGTTGTCTCTTTTCTTTGATATTCGGCCATCTTATAATCCAAAAAATAAATAAAAATAAACACTTCATGTTTTTTAAAATAAAGGGAGCCAAAAATAAAAGATCAAACAACTTAGTTATGGTTACTAAACAGTCTCTTTAAACAATCAACATATTATGTGTGATGGACTAAAATTATAGTGTTTTAATAATCATTTTAAATTTTAAAAGGTTAAGGATGGTTAAATAAATCTGGCTTTAGCAACCAGAAAATTGCAGGTAGATTTTATTTTGTAGGGACGAAGAAGTATCATTTTTAGAGGAAAAAAACATATCTACCCTAGATATATATGTCATATTCAACCACAATAATTATTATGTTTAGAAATAATAATATTCCTTCATACTTTATATCTAACGTATGAATTTGATAACACAAACTATCTAAGTAAAAAAAGAAAGAAAAAGATACTTATTTGTATTGATTTATTCCTGTCCGTCATGAATCAATACAACAACAACTAAATTTAATTCCATTAAGTAGAGTCTGCTACATGTATCGAACGATGTCATGATTTTCTTTCATATACTATATTTCTATCAAACTCATTAATCTTTACATCTTTCATAATTGTTTTCCTTATAGTATTTCTAGGTATTCTTCATTGATTTTACTACCCATCTACTTTTCTTATTACATAATTTAGATGTTCTCTCTATATATATATATACATACATACACTATTGTTATTTATTATCCTATTAATTGTAGTTTTTCCACACATCTAACACTACATCATCTTCTCTCCTACACTTAATTTATTTTTATGTATGTTCATTACAATCAAACACTGTGTTGCATACAACATCGTTTCAACCATCCAACTTGAGTTCAATGGTTTACCTCTGTATCTATTTATCCATCGTTTTGCATCATGTATCCAAGATAGTGATCAATACATCACATATATTTCTCAAATCTTCTTTTAAATATATATTTTTCACGTTACTTTAAAACCACAAATGTTAGTACAAAAAAAAGAACCGAAGATCGCTATTACCACTCTTCCATAACCACGAAACCAACTTTATATCTTTATTTAGAAAAAAAATCTTTATTTCATATTTATCTCACTTTATTTTTTATGAAAGTCCTCTCACTTCCTTCTTAAGATGAAAACAAATTTAGATAAAAAAAACGATTCTTCTATCCAAAACATTATTTGTGCTCGAACCAAACCTCAAGACTTTTCTTTTTACCACCGGATTTTCTTCTTAAAACAAATGAAAGCCAAAAAATAAAGTTGTTAATCTATCTATGGATTCCACGACAAAATGAGAGGGCACTTACATGATTTTACAAGAGTTGTGTTATCTACTGACACAAATTAAAATAATAAGAAGATAAAATAAAAACATAATGTAAGTATGATATGAGCGAGAAAATTATCACAAAATAGTTTTATAAATATCTTTTCTCATTTTTTAAATCTCAACAACAAAGTTGAAACACACAAAGTCTTAATTTGAAAATTAATTTTTATTTTTAGAAAGAAAGAAAAAAAAGTTTGACCCGAAGGAAAGTGATGAGAAAGTTTAGTTAAGAAACACCGTACAAAAGATAGAAAACGGCTTGGAAACACCGTCATACCATTTATAGCAACCTCAAATCGCTGAATCTTACGTCCCAACTTTGCTTTCTTTTTTTCTTTCCTTTTATAGCAACCTCTTCATTTCTTTAACTGCTTTCACCCTTTCACTTCACTTCAGAGCTGTTTTTGTTCAATTCTATGAAACAAAGATTTCGTCATCTTCGAGGATTTTAAGGTCGGTCCTTGTTTCATTTATCATTATCAAAATCCCATTTTTTAGGGTTCAACAATTCCCAATTTCATTCTCAAATTAATTTTCAGCTTTTTTAGTTTCTTATTGTATTGTTAAAAGATTTGCATTGCATACGTTAGCTATAAATAGAATTCACAAATCTTCACAATTTCTCGTGACCCTTTACCTTCCTATTGAAATGTTTTTTAGACATCAGAATTTGACACCAGACACTGTATTCTCAGCACATTATATACAGTTTCTGATTTTATACTAATTATTTTTCTTTCATCGGAATCCGAACATACTGAAACTGCGTGTATTTTATACGGTGTTGAATTTTTGTGTCTAAACATCAGTGTGGATCTTGCTTTGGAGATTTGGTCCCTAACATTCAGGTTTTCGGTACCCCTAATTTCATTGTTTTTTTTTGTTATATTTTCTGGATTTTGATGGCTTGTTGTTTTAGGCATTTGTTTCAGTTGTGTGCTTTTGAAGATTGAAATTATCTTTTGGGTATTTGGTGCATAGCTTTGAGGTGGGAACTATAGAGTATAGGTTGCAATTCCTGAGTTTTGATTATCTTTAGTTCCAAAAGATAAGATTTAATTAAAGAGTGGTGGATGATAGATTAATAGTTAATAATTAGAGGACTTCAGCTCAATGGCACAGTACTCATTGTTATTACAAATTCTTAATATTCATAATAGAATTCTGTTTTGTCATCAAGAGAACTTCTCTCAAGCAAATTTCTTGTGCACAAACAATTTTAATACGGGCACAGGTTTTTGCTGGAGAAGTTGAGATTATCATTTTTCTTATTTTCAAAGATTTTTAGCTGAATTTTTATTCACTGTCTTCACTTGAGCTGTGGAGAATCCGCTTCTGCAGTGCTTACCTTACGAGTTCAACTCTGCAGCAACTCTTATGATTTTTTGTTGTTGATTAATGTGGTGTTTGCTAATTCATTATTTTGTAGATTTAGCTTTAGAGGTTATGCTCAATCACTCATGTTTAATTTGCTTTATGATAAAAGTAGCTGATTTTGAGTATACAAACTATAGGCTTCAAGAATGTTGGCGAACAAGGAAGCAATGTCTTGTGAGTTTTTTTACGTAGAAGGACTCTAATAATTGGTTAATCAAAGTATGGAATACCCTTTTTATCCTAAGGGAGGAGGAATTGGGTATTGGCAGTCTCCTGGAACTCAGTTCGAAGGGCCAACATCATTAGATGGTGGAATCAACAATTTGGTGTCAGAAGATATGCCTAACAGCTTCTCCGAGCTCATGAACTTTGATACTTATGCTGGTTTTTGTTCTGGCCCATCCATGACTGATCAGATTATGACTAATGAGCTTCCATCTCTTGCCTCAGTATTATATCAATCGTCTGATGGATTCAATCCAGTCGAACAGAACAGTGGACAATTCTATGGTGGAAATTACAATAATTTGGAAAGCTCCCCTATTTTTGGGGAGAAAATTGTGTGTCAGCAAATGGATACCCTACTTGGTGTCTTACACAACAGCAATGATGCAAATAACTTAAGTTCTAGGCAAAAATTTGACGACCCTTCGCAACATGTCAATGGCTTTGATATGGGCAATTACGTAATCGCCAGGCCACAAGCTTTAATCTCCAGGCCACCTGCTTTGTCACTTGATGAGAGAATGCTGAAAGCCTTGTCCTTCTTTAAAGAATCAGCTGGTGGGGGAATATTGGCACAAGTTTGGGTACCCATAAAGCATGATGGTCAGGTACTCTTAAGCACCAGCGAGCAACCTTATTTACTAGATCAAATGCTTGCAGGGTATCGCGAAGTTTCAAGGACATTTAGATTTTCCACAGAAGGAAAACCAGGTTGTATACCGGGTCTTCCTGGCCGTGTGTTCATCTCCAAAGTTCCTGAGTGGACTTCTAATGTTGGTTATTACAATCCAAAGGAGTACTTGAGGGCTGAGCATGCAAGAAATCACGAGGTTCGCGGATCGATTGCTTTTCCCATATTTGATCTGCACTCTGGACTGCCATGTTCTGCTGTCTTGGAACTTGTCACTACAAAGGAAAAGCTTGATTTTGACAGAGAGTTGGAAATCATTTGTCGGTCACTTCAGGTAGGCATTTCCTTTCTCTTTCCATTTGAACTTTCCTTTTTGCACTTTCTCTGTCTCACTGCTTTTCATGTTGAGTCTGATAGAAGTTGACCTGGTTCCCTTCACATACAGTATATACAATTCAGAAATTTCTTTGCCTTCAATTTATTTCTGTTCTACTGTGAATTTATTTGTATCTATATTGCCCTGGTTTGATAAGCATTTAAGGAATTTGGACCAATATTTAGCCCACAACGTGATGCAAATCTGTTTGGAAATTGTTTTGGCATATATGTGTTGCATAAATACACTATTTGAGACTTAGATGTCTCAATACAAAGATATCACGAAGAATTTTGTAGTTTGGCCGGCAAAGTATCTTATGTGTTCGTTGGTGTGATTGTTCGGTACTTAATAATGTACAATGTTGTTCCACACCAGGGTTGAGGAGCACTTAGGCAGAGAAATTTCTATGGATATGTCTCGGGTGGTCGTGTTTCCCATCTTTGCATTAGGGGTCATAGCTAAATTGAAAAATTTAAATTTGTGGACATGATATGTTTATACTTTATAGTTTATAACTGTCTTGTATATGCATCCAATATTCTTTGCGGCACATATATGAGCAGTTGTGGCACATATTTGACCAAGAAACTGTTATAACTGGTATCTATGTTCGAATAAATCAGGATAAAACAGAATTTGTGGAATAACTGTATAAGCCCTCTGCAGAGTTGTCTCAAAACAGAGGCTATATATTTATTAATGCAATCACATTTACACAACAGAACATAAAGGAAAGTGTAGACTATAGAGAGACAACTAGTAGTTACAAGGTTATGCTCTTCCAAGAAATTCGAGAGTCTTGGTCTCTCCCTTCCTAGAATTCGAAAGCTTGGTCTCTCTTTCCCAATAACTAATTGATAACTTCCCTAATAACTTTTCCCCCTATTTATTTCTCAACATAAACACGCCATAGTTATTTCTTATCCTCTCTTGTATTTTGTCCTTTTTGACGTTAAAGATAATTTCATTAACGAAAGTCTGACAATAAGTCAAAGTCTAAGACTATAGAAATACAAGGCAGTGTCTCTTCAATCCTTATGCAATCCGGATTATGAAGAGCATATTTTGCTAAATAATGGGCAGCTTGGTTAGCCTCGCGCCTAACATGCAAAAAATTTAAACTATCAAAACAAACAATCAAATTAATACAATCCCCAATAATAGATCCGACCTAGGTGGGAGATTGTTGATGAGCGTTCAGTGCCACGACCACATTAGAAGCATCTAATTCCGCTATAAGATTCATAAAAGACATGTATTTTGTCTGATACAATGTCTAACAGAAACCTATTTATCTTTCTCAAAGACCATCGCATATCTCAGTCGATTCAGTTATTGACGCACTCTTCAATTTCTTAGAAGAATTAATTCATTTTAATTTTTATAAATTTGCATATTATATCACAACTGAAGGTGGTAATGATACATGTATTTCTCATGCCTTTCTGCAGCTTGTAAATTTAAGGACTACTGTGTCTTCTCGGCTGCTTCCTGAGGTATTTTCTTAAACATGACTTTTATTTTCCCACTGGTTTTTCACTTCTTAGGATGTTATTTCTTCTTCCGCAGTGTCTTTCGACCAATAAAAGAGCTGCTTTAACCGAGATAGTGGATGTGTTACGATCTGTGTGTCATGCACATAGATTGCCATTGGCACTAACATGGATTCCCTGTTTTTACACTGACGGCACAAGAGATGAAACTACTAGAATACAAATTAAAGAGGGTAATTCAAGTTCTAGAGAAAAAAACATACTGTGTATTGAAGAGTCAGCTTGCTATATAACTGATAGAGTGATGGAAGGATTTGTGCGTGCATGCATTGAACATCCTCTTGAGGAAGGGAACGGTGTAGCTGGGAAAGCACTTCAATCAAACCATCCTTTCTTCTATTCTGACGTGAAAACATATGATATTAGTGAGTATCCGCTTGTTCATCATGCACGCAAGTTCAATTTGGGTGCTGCAGTTGCAATCAGGCTAAGGAGTATTTATACTAATAATGATGATTACATATTGGAATTCTTTCTTCCTATCAATATGAAAGGGAGTTCAGAACAGCAACTCTTATTAGACAGCCTCTCAGGTACCATGCAGAAAATTTGTAAGAGTTTGAGGACAGTTTCAGGTGCTGAAATATTAGAAACGGAAAGCTCAGTGGTGGGGTTTGGAAAGAAAAATGTCCCAAGTTTCCCCCCCACATCTACGAGGAACTCTCAGATATCATTAATAAATGAAAAGGATGGTTCTGTTCAGAAGCTATCATTGGATGCTTCTAACCTGAGAAACAATGGAAACGAGCCTTCTTGTAATCAGGTTTACACCTACTATCCTTTGGCCTAATGAATGACTTTTATTATCTTGCAGAATTGTTTATAGCATGTTCTTCTTAATGTTTAAACTTGTAAATAACTTCCCCCAGAAATGAGAATGACTAGCAAATGTATTTTGGCAAGCATTTCTGATTTCCATAATGTTTACAATGAAATGTCTAAAATTTATTATGATGATAACAGTGAAATTTAATGTAAAATTGCATCTCTGTCTGAGGAAGCATTTGTTAAAAATGATTGTGAATCATGGAGTTGAACAAGGGACCAAAAATACAAAACCTCTATCACACTTCATGTATGCTATAAAGGAGTATACTAATGGGGAAAAAAATTGATAGAATTTATGCATCAATTTTTGCAAGTTATTGATGGTATGACTGTTTTTAGTGTTTCCTGAGATTCAACTTTGTTTTTGTGCAGGAAAATAATGGATCGAGAAGGCGAGTTGAGAAAAAAAGAAACACATCAGAGAAGAATGTTAGCTTGAGTGTTCTCCAGCAATACTTTTCTGGTAGTCTGAAGGATGCTGCAAAAAGCATTGGTGGTTAGGCTCCAACGTTATTTGTCCTGATTTCTGTATATTTATTTATTGACCTGGCTTATTTATTTTGGATTATGGTGACAGATATCAATTTATATCATATCTGCATTTGCTTGAGTTATATAGGTGGATCTTAACCATAATTTAAAATGTATACCTTAATGTTGTGTTTGGGTTAAGTAATTTGAAATATTAGATAATTTAAAATACAGTGGTATTATAATGCAGCAATTTAAAACCCGCATGCTTAATTAATTTGTTGTTTGGATAAGTATTTGTGATATTTGTTCTTGTTTCTTGCTACCACCGCTATACTCGTTTCTTGCTACCACCATTATACATCCTCACCAGCCACAACATAAAAGCAAAGCCTACTCTTACCACTACACCATGTCCATCTTTAGCTATAGCTACCCTAAACCAGCACATCCATTTCTACACCATCATCTGCGGGTGATCAATGCCACAAACACCTTCTCCTCTGCCTCCCTAACTCTCATGTATGCTTAACCCTTCCCCAGACAAAATCGAGACTTTTGACTGCATAGTTTTTCACATGATCTGCAAGAATATGACCATATAGCGCTTCTCTATATGGAATGTAGATCTGAAGCCACAACGATTGATAGTAAGATGTGTTAGTATAATTGGTGGAGTTTCAAAACTTGATCTCAAGAGGTAGAATTTCAAATTCTCCATTTTGAGAAAAAATTAACCTGAATAAAATTTCTTGTGATGTTTTAAATTCCTGTTTCAACTACCCCAAACATGTTATTTTATACTTTCAGTATTTTGAATTCTTGCAAAAATTATATTTCCTTCTTAAAATCTCTTATCCAAACACATTTAGGTTTTGAGAGGCATTATGTTTTTAATTCCTTCCATAGTTTACCACTTCTAGGCAAAACAATGAAAGCAAAGTAAGTATTTTATAATGAAATTGTTTCAACGGTTCTGATTGCATGTTACACCTGTGTATTAAGCATCACTTGATTGTCAAATTTATATTGAAATATACAAGAGAGATGTTTACAAAGTGAGATATGCAGTAAGATAACTTCAAAGCTTAGTGTACTTAAATAAAAATATCTTCATCATTACTAACGATTGAAATTGACATCCATTTACCGTGACTGTTCTATCTAAAACAAAAAATGTCCTTTCATTGTCCAAAGATGTTTTATATTTCTGAAAGCTATTCTTATTTATCGAAACATGTTTGTTTTTAACAATTGAATTATTCTTTGAGCAGTTTGCCCGACAACTCTGAAAAGGATATGCAGGCATCACGGAATTTCAAGATGGCCATCCCGCAAGATTAATAAAGTGAATCGTTCTTTGAAGAAAATTCAGACTGTGCTGGACTCTGTTCAGGGAGTTGAAGGTGGATTGAAGTTTGATCCTTCCTCAGGAGCATTTGTGGCAGGAGGGACAACCATACAAGAAATCAATGAAAATAAAAGCCGCCTTTTCCCCGAGAGAAGTACTACACAAGACTCTGAGCCTATTTCACAAGATGCTGTCTCGGTTCCTAGTGAAGATGAGAATTCGGAAAATAAGTTGGAAGGAAAATTGAAGGAAACCAATACTTGTTCGATCGATTGCAGTGAAGATTCAAAATCATTTGCAATGGATGATTGTCCTGAACAAGCTTGTATTGGTTCCGTTCTTGCAAAATGTGATGAATGGGTTCTAAACAATGGCGGTTTGAGAGAAGAAAAACGTAAACATAGTACTATTGGCCAGAGGACAAGTTCCTTTGCTGTTGATGAGATGGACACTGGTGCGGATGGGGATGATGATGTTGTTGAACACAACCATCCTACTTCTTCAAGCTTGACAGATTCGTCTAATGGCTCTGGTTCAATGATACATGGCAGTTCATCAGATTACCAGAACTTTAAGAACCAGAAGCCGTCCAAAGGCAAATCAACCATAGTTGATAGCGGGTCTAAAATCGTCGTGAAAGCTACCTATGGAGAAGACACCATTCGTTTCAAGTTTGATCCATCCACAGGTTATTATAAACTATATGAAGAAGTTGCAACAAGATTCAAACTACAAGACGGGACATTCCAGCTCAAATATCTAGATGATGAAGAAGAATGGGTGATGTTAGTGAACGACTCAGATTTGCAAGTGTGTTTGGAAATATTGAATGATATGGGGACACATAATGCTAGATTTCTTGTTCGCGACATGCCTTGCACTTTTGGCAGCTCTGGCAGTAGCAGTTGCTACTTGGGAGGCAGCTCATAGTATAAAAATTCTAGTTTTTGCTTTGACAAGATTGTGAAAGATTTTGATGATATTTTCACAATCTTATGGGGGGGTTCTGCATACTTGCATGTTGAATATATTAGCGAGCCTCGACACAATGATAAGGTTGTTCAAATTTTGGGCAAGGCTGTGCACATTTGCTTTCTCCAAGTCCAAACTCCACATGGTGAGAGCTTTGTTCATAGATCATCCTCCCTTATAGTTCTGTATATGGTGATCTCACACATAGCAGCAGCATAGAAATTTGTTGTAGTAGTGGTGGTGGTGAGGACTGAGGTAAATGGCTCAGCAGTGCTGTAATGTAATATCAGTTTGTTGTATATATTTCCCAAGAGATGTTATAATTAAATTATGATGACAAAAAATATAGAAAAGAAAAGTGTACATAGTGGTTGTATGAATAAGAGATGTGAATCCAAGTCAAGTAGTGACAAATTTAACGATTACACCAACTCTTTTTTATAAATAAATATGATTTTTATTATAAAAGTAGTTTAATTATGTATTTTGGTGGTTGCTTCTTCGATTTTGATGATATACTCATTGAAAGTGACATGGCAATATTCAAGTGGAACCATGTATGAAACAAAAGCTTTGGTGTGTTGCTGACTTAATAAAGTTGTTATTTTTCATCAACCTTTATCAACTATAGAATTGTTTGGTCAAGTCAAGGATGTTTATAAATTAATAAAGTTCTTATTCTTCATCAACCAAGTGAAATTAGATAAATATCTATTTCAATTTTTTTACTACAAATTAATTTAAAAATATCTATTTCAAGACTATTTCAAGGTTAATTCTGATAAAGGTTAATTGTCCCTATTTCAAGGTTATAATAGGCTATTTCCATCAAAAATATCAAAATTTAATAGTTTTTTTGGTAAGTGCAAATAACCTTGAATTGAATAGTTTTTACAAATGCCACTTTGAATAGTTACAAATGCTTACTTGAGTTAAATAATACGAAATAATTAGATCAATCAAATGTCACAATATATATTCGTAAAATTTTAAGAATAGATAAAATAGAGAGAATAATAAGCAAAGGGAGCCTTACAAAAATGGACCGTCCTAAATAATTCGTCGGATTTAAAAAAACAATTTATTTTTCCAATATTTGTAAATTAAATTGTAATAAAAATAAAAAATGAAAAGATATTTATCCAATTTGAGAAAATAATAAACGGATGAAAGAGGGTCGTTTGGTTTGGCAATTGAAAGCATGTGTTTGTTGACAAGTGGTGGGGCCCATTTACCGAGACCGAGTGTTGAAGATTAAACGATGACGATGATGTAGATGTAGTAGATCATCCCTTACCTTCTACTTTCTTCTTCCAACAACAACAACAATAATAATAATCACTTAATCGCTGAAAGAAAGAAAGAAAGGGTTTGGAATTGGATATCACTTAATCGATTATATGGTGTTTGTTTTCCCCTATTCTTCAATAATCGATTAAATTCATTCATTTAATGGCTTCCAACCCTCAACCATCAGGCAGGTTCCTTCTCTTTCTCCTCTTTTTCTATTCATTTTATCATCATTCTCTGTTAGGATTAGTGTTTCATTGCCGTTTACCACATCAATTCATTACAATTCTCTCTCTTTCATCATCAATTTTTTCGGAACCCTAAAATCCCCTTGTTATTTATACGTGTGAATTACGATACTCTGATACCAATTGTAGTTCAATTTCAATCGAGAGATTGTTTCTTGTGGGACTTTTTCTTTTTAGTTTAACATCTTAATCCATAAAAAAATTCTGTTTTTTTCTTCATTGTGAGAAGAAGCATCCTGTTTGGATAAACAACTTATTTGCAGCTTATAGCACAACCACTTTTCTATAGCTCTGTCTATAACAAAAGATAAATAATAAAGTTAAATTATTTTCGTATAAGCTGTTTTCATAAGATTTCTTTGACAACTTATCAAAACAAGCTGAAACAGCTTATGAACAATGCCATAAGCTGTTTTTGTAAGTTCTCACAAAACTTATGCCATTAGAAAAGCTCAAATTAGTCAATCCAAACAGGCCCTCGATGTGTGATACTATAAAGTATAGCTTTTACAGACTGTAGTTCATTAATGAAGGTGGAGCCATTTTACAATGATTTTAATTTTTAAATAAATTTTGTGTTGCAGCAAGTAATCCTCCACCAAAACCTTGGGAACGATCAGGTTCTTCATCTGGTCCCGCACCTTTTAGACCGCCATCAGGTGGAAGCACAAGTGACGTTGTTGAGGCTTCAGGGACTGCAAAACCTGGGGAAATTGTTACCACCGCTGATAGAAGTGCAGCTGTCAACAGGAATACTCTCGCCAGGCCTGTTCCCGCAAGACCATGGGAACAGAACTATGGAACTAACAGCTATGGAGGCGGTGCGTTAGGTGGTATGTTTGTTTTAATTTGTAGCTCTTTATCTGCTTTCAACATTTTCCTTGTTTGCCTATTTCAAACAATCCTTTTTAATTTATATTTTTCTTACAATCTGCAGGATATGGTTCTACAATGAATTATAATTCTGGATATGGATCTGGGCTGTATGGATCTTCTTATGGTGGTGGGCTAGGAGGAGGAATGTATGGTGGTGGTGCCGGTGGGATGTATGGTAACAGTATGTACAGAGGAGGATATGGAGGCGGCCTTTACGGGTCATCTGGGATGTATGGTGGAGGTGGAATGTATAATAGTGGCCTTGGGGGTCCAATGGGTGGAATGGGTGGGTATGGCATGGGAGTTGGTCCTTATGGTGGTGAACAAGATCCCAATAATCCATATGGCGCCCCTCCATCCCCGCCCGGATTTTGGATTTCTGTGATGCGCGTGGTAAGCCATGCGATACTTTTGGAACTTAATTTTTCTTCCATGGGAATAATTGATCAACATGTACCATGGTCAATGTTTTTCCGTTTTGTTTAACTGGATTGTGAAGTTGCGTGTAGTTTTTATATTGCTGACATTTTCATGTTTGCAATGGTTATATTTCCGATTAAACTGTATATAGGACAATATATTTTGTCTTTGGATGTTATTGAGCAAAGATAATCAGAACCTCATTTTCATGATATTAGTTAGGAATAGGATTTCCTGTGAGCAATGTGAGGCAAGACAAAATAGAAACAGTAATCATGTTAGTGGCCTGTAATGAAACTCTTTGTATCTAGAAGTATCCAGTTAGTAAAGCTCCATATGATCATGAACATTGTGTATTTGTATTTAGGGTACATTTTTGTGCACTCTTCTTACTCTTACCGTGGTCCACCATTACTTCTCTCCTTTTTTTCCCCTTTGGATTATTTTAATATGAATATTGATATTTTTTTTGTTATTTGTTGTCCACAAATATGATTGGTACATGTTGAACTTATTTCCCTCTAATGACAGATGCAAGGTGTGGTTAATTTTTTCGGTCGGATATCAATACTCATAGACCAGAACACCCAGGCATTCCATTTGTTCATGACCGCCATGCTTCAGGTTTGGCCTTCATCGTCCTATTTCTTGTGATTTGTTTATTTGCTTATTTGCTAATTGTGTACCCACTTCCCATGGTTTTTTAAAGATTGAAATTAAAGTAAAAAAACAAAATCATATATGCTCTATCTGTGTGATTTGAATTGTGATTTTTTTGCTCTGGTGAAGCACTAAAGTCTATACATACAAGGATTGGTTTTGGAATTTTTTTATGGTTATCAAACTCAGGGTAAGTGAACCAAACTCTGATGCGTTCTAGCTCTATCGAGTTGAATCCCTCACGAGCTAGGGGAACCAAGTCCCACCAACCTTCACTCGTTTTAAACATCATGACTGAGTTGTCAACTTGACCATAGACTTTGAACTTGTTATGCTATTTTTATGTGCTGACTGTTGAGTTACGCACCTATCTCATGATTTGTGAATTTTTCCATTATTTTATAATTGTGATTCTATGTTTGTGCATTTGTGTTGGTTGTGAACCCATCTGAGTTTAATATATTGGCCCATCTGAGTTTAATATATTGGTTGCTTTCCAATTTGGTATTATGATTTGCTTTATTGTTCATTTAGAATATTAAATATTTACTATACACATAGCAAATTAAATTCTGTTATATACTTCGATGGATGTTTTATCTGTTGTTTTTGTATGAAGTAAAATCTTACAAGTCTACATATAAAGTCTACGAAGATCTTACGAGTTTACGCGGACTCTCGAGTTTGACTTTTATTCCTATTTAACAAATCAACTTTTCATATTGGAAAGTTGTCTAAAAAGTATGTGGTGAAACTGTTATCCTTTGGATATTATCAGGAAATATTATTTCTAGTGTCAAATAATGGAAACAGGATAGTGTTTGGATCTAGATTGTATAATGTTAATTGAGGTTTGTGGAACCAATTTAAGAATCATTGAATCTATGTTATATGGATGCACAAGTGACATCATAGCTTATATATATGATTTGTGATGTGTTAACTTGTCTGGATACAAACATTTTAAGGCTATTTTCGTCATACATGATGAACAACAACATATTCAGGTAAAACCAAAAGCAACTTTGTCCTACTTTTCTGAAGAAAAGAAGTATGAAAATAATCAAAACATCTAATTTAAATTTTGAGCACATACTGCTTGACGGATGTATTATCTCAGTATTTCACAGCAATGCACTCATTTTACCTTTTGTGATATTGATTTGATTTATTAGTTATGGAGAATGTTAACCAGTGCCCCCGGGGCATTGGTTAAGCAGCTAAAAGAGGTAAGATTTTATTAAAAAGTGGTGTAATAATTAGTTAGTAAAAAGTAACAGCTTATGTTTCCAAGACAATTTATCTACTTTTGGATTCCTTAATCAGTGCCCCGGGGGGGCCGGGGCACTGGTTAACAAGACCCGTTAGTTATTCTATTTTTGTTTTCTTTGAACATGCCAACACTGGGAACCCGTTCCATAATTGCATTTTAATATGTGGTGTGAATATAGTTTAATTTTAGATGATCACTTGGTGTTTGCTGCAGCTGTTTGATCGCTCCGGCATGTTGTATGGGGAACTAGCTAGATTTGTGTTGCGGTTGCTCGGGATCAAAACTAAGCCCAATAAGGTTAACCCACCAGGTCCGAATGGATATCCACATCAAGGACAACACAATTCTTCTGGAAATATGAACTACATTGAGGCACCAAAGGCTGCTCCAAGTGGTTCTTGGGACAATGTATGGGGAAACGACGCCAGTCAATGATTTGGTGAATTTAGTTAGTGTGTTCAAGTACATTAAAGAGAAGAGAGAATCATCAGCATTTCAAATGAAGACTCATCAGCATTTCAAATGAAGACACAGAAGCTGCAGAATTCATGTATATCCTAATTTTAATTGCAGTTTTCTGTTTTTCTTTCCCTAGATTGTTTCTTGGTTTTACTGGAAGCGGGATCTTCAGAAAATAAGATATTATCCCTACCTTTATACCTTGTCGTCGTTTGCTTTGAATATGCAGGATGCAACTATTTCTAAGTACATGTATTATTTTTGTGTCTAGAATGAATGTAAGCTTGCATATCTGCAGAAGTTTTGTGGTACACCTTAAATTGCATTTCTTTTGATGTCCTCTTTTTTAAATGTCAACATTAATTCATCAGAACCACCTTTATATGGTGAATTTGAGCGTGAACCACCTGTATAACCAAGTGATTGGCTTGCCTCTGAAGTTCTCTAACATTTTGAGTTAATTTAAACATTGACAAGAACCATTTCCAATCTCTGAAAAATTAAAAGGTAAATTGGTTTTAGGGGCAAACCAATGTGAAAATGATTACAACGCATGTTTGGTGGAAAATAAGTTGATTTGTTGGGTGGGAAATTGTCGACTTGGCTAGATAAAGCATTTTTTTTTCTTTTTCTTTCTTTCTTCCATTTCTTTGTTGAATGTGTTTGTGCTTCCATCTTGTTTTCATCTCTTATTTTCCGTCAATCTTGTGATTAACTTTCATTTTCTATGAATATAATGGATGTTTGAGGAAATATCAAAGATCTGCATTCTTTAAACTTCAAATGGACCATATTCTTGACTTGTTGCATATAGTAGGAAGCATAGGACTTCAAGGTTGGAAGTTGAGTTTTGGTGGTGGTTATTAGACATCACAGGTTTTGTGGTGGTTCAAGGTGGAGATGAATGGCTTGTGGCTGCATTGGTGGTTGGAGGAGGCCATGGTTAGCTGGCAGATGTGCTGTTAATGGTGGTTCTAGAAGGATATATGCGTCAATGCGTAAGGTTGGGGATAGTGCTCATTGAAAGCTCGATCGGGAGATTGGGGCTGTCTTGTAACCCTATTCATCTGAATAATCATAATCTGCATATATTCAACGATCTTTTAGTTTTGTTTCACGAAAAAAGTCATTGAGATAGTTCATTATTTTCTCTTTTATACATGGTTCTACGAAGCAATCGGGGGTTAAATTTTGTTTGTTTGAATATGTTAGAAATCATCACTGAGAAGAACAAACTGGTATGTTAGGAGCTTAGACTTGGCTCCAACTTTGGTAAGATTCTTGCTAGTGATGTAGTCAAAATAAGAGTGGTAGAGAATGGAAAAACTAACGATAAAATCATTGTTGATTACTATCTCCATTTCGTCTTAATTATTGTTTAGACAGTTTTCTTTTTTTTAAGAAGATAAACTAATCCACCTAAAGTGACACTAAAAAAATCAAATTGAAATTTGAGATTTTAAAAAAGAGCACATTCTAAGATGGTTTTAAGGCGGTACCACCAAGTCAACCAAAGTGGATTTATTAGACTTGAGTTTAAACAAAATATATTATATTTATTGTTATTGTTGCTTTAAAAAGTTCCTCCTTAAGCCTTGAGTGTATTTTTATGTTTAAAAATAAATAAATCCTTGAATGTATTTTTCATTGCACATGGTTTTTCCTATGTATACATCTAAACTTGAATTACTTTATATTAGCTGTCATCTTGTTTTTCCTCTCAATCAAATTTGACTTTGATTTTAAAATCTTCTATCTTTTCACTCCAATGTAAAGAACTCAATTTGCATTTTTAACTTGCTTAGTGAATCCTATAATCCATCCACAATTGCTAATCATAACATGCCCTTGCAAAAAACTTGTCTTGTTCTCCACAATGGCTGCCATGTCATGTCATACACATATTTCATTAATGTTACAAAAAACTATTCTTTGGCAAATATAATAACACACCTTTGGATATGCTTGTGAAACAACAAGTGAATTAAATTTAAACAAAACTTAAAGGGGTATATCGGAAATGCAAATAAACACGTTAATATTTGTCTTATCGTCAGCGACGAGATAGACAACTTTTTAATTTTTTTTAATAAATCAACGATGATTAACAAAAATGATTAGACAAACATTTAATTTTCACAAGGTAAAGAACTAACATTTAAATTATGATTACGAAAAACATTCATATTTTGTAGATGTTTAAATAAGATTATCTCGTTGAGAGAATCTTTAATTAAGTAAATTATATACTATTTTTGTTAAGAAAAAAAACCTTAAACAAAAAGAAAAAGGTAGTAAAAGAAAAGAAAAGTGAAGTTTGGTGTGGTTGAAGGAAGGGAAAGATGTTTGTGAATTTGGTTGAGTGATGATGATGTTGCTTGCTTGCTGCACTCATTCACTGCTACTCATCACTAGCTACCTCTCAAATTCTCACTTTTAACTACCAAACCAAACCAATCCAAATTCCAACATATCAACCATGAACAACAACGACGACAACAACAACAAAGACACTAGTACCATAGGAATCCTTGATTCTCGATTCAACCAAACCCTCAGAAATGTTCAAGGGTATCTTTTTCTTCTTCTTTAAATTAGTTCCTTGTAAAAATATTATCTTTTCTTAATTTCACTCCAAAAAAAAATGGTATTTCATGAATGTTCATGATCTCGAGAATTACGCTGCCCGATTTGTTGATTAGTTTATCATCGGATATAGGAAAAACCCATTAAAAAAGTTGATTTTTTTAACACTAAGATCAATGATTATGAATTATTATTGTGTTAGATAAATGATAATTAACCCCAATTTTCATCTGATCCGTGTAGTCAAATTGGATGATTTTTTCTTAGTGTTGTGGATAATCGTTATGAAATGTGGTGATAATTGAAGTTAGAAAAGTATGAATGATTGAGCCCTGTTTCAGTTCTTAATATTTTGCATTTGAAGCATTTTTTGATTGCTGTTAAAATTGTAGATGATATAAAAAATATGTTTTTAGTGAATTAGTTATTTGTTATTCTTGTATAGAATTTTTTATGTATCATGGATTTTCAAAGTTGGTACTTCATGTTTTTATTTTTCTTCCTCTTTAGTGAGTTGATTGATGAACGATAATTTGTTTTGTTTTTAGATTTATATGTTTCAGAGAGATAGTTTGTACCTTATACAATTGATATGTTGTTTCTTTGTCAAGGTTACTCAAGGGTCGTAGCATTCCTGGTAAAATCTTATTGACCCAGAGAGTAGATCCGATAGATAATTTAGGCTTATACTCGCCAACTTACCAAAGGAGTTCCTCATATAGTGATACTGGCACGAGCGATCGAGCAACTGAGACAGTAGAGGTAATTTTAGTATTCATATTTTGTGGTTATGTCTGATTAACTACTATATCTATAAGACTGATAGATATCATTTCATCAAGTGTGACTTCTACTCTTAACACAGGAGGAAGTTCACAGTGGAAGCAAACCATTTGGTATTACCAACGATAGTAAATTAAAAACATCGACCTCACATGTAGAGAACCCAACTGAAGAAGTCCGGAAATCTTCCATGGGTGGTAGGACTACTGATTCTGCAAGAGTTATGAAGTTCACTAAGGTTCTTTCTGGAACCATGGTTATATTAGGTATACTGTTATCTTCTGTATTTCTATTTTCTTTTACATCACATATTGACTTATTCTCTATTTGCTCCTAAATAACCTCTTCCAGTTATGAAAGCATCATATGTAATTCTGATGTATATGCCCAGATAAACATACATACGGTTCTACAATGTACAGTTCAAAATAAATTGTAAGAAAAACTGAAACGTTGTGTTAGAAACTAGTACCAAATACATTTTAATAGCAGAAATTGACTTTTATTGATGGCAGAAACCTTTACAACAAACAGAACTACACACACTGTAGATAATGTAGAATTCACACATACACAATTACTATCCAAGAAATTCAAGAGTCTTGGTTTCTCCCTTCCAAGAATTTGAAAGCTTGGTCTCCCTCCCAAAACCATGCAAAAACTATCTCATCATCACTTTCTCCTTTCACTTCTCTATTTATTCCTAGAATTAAACAACATAACTGACATATTAACTGCCTGTATCTGCCATAATAAGTCTAACACGTTGCCATTCTAAATAACTTGATATTTTCTCTCTTCCGATTTTTTAGTTGTCGAGTTTTATGTGAACTTAGGTTTGGTTATCAATTATTATTATTAATATATATATATATATATATATATATATATATATATATATATATATGTATGTACACAGTTATGTACTTGTCTCACCATTTACTGCTTTATCATAATCAGACATAAAGAATTGATATCTGCCTTTTCAGGTTGTTGTTGGTTTATATGCACAAACGATTCGTAGAATATATACTCCCATCACAACAAGAAGCTATATTCCACTAATAAAAAATTAACTACTTGAGTGTCTTTCATTCCCTTGATTTTGGCCCAAAATTTGGTTCATTGTCAAGTATCTATCATTCTTGTTTGCTTATGCTATAAAGCAATTATGCCTGAATAATATTTATTTAGTTTTCCATTTTTCAATGTTAAACTTATTATGCAAACCGTAATTTTCTTCGTTAACTATCCTGTAGATAAATTGCGTGAATTAGCTTGGAGTGGTGTTCCAGATTATATGCGTCCTACAGTGTGGAGACTTCTCTTGGTAAGCTCTATATGATCTTCAAGAAGCACAATTACTATAATCTTAGAGTTCAGATCAGAATTTTTTAGGATATGTGTATTCTTGTTATATTTTGGTGATATCTAAACAAATTATTGAGGATGGGTTTCAGAATTATTCTTTCATGGTGATTTAATGCTGCTTATATGAAAATTGCATTGGAAAATGATCATACAAATGATTTTGAAAAAGAAAAATTAGGGGTATTTGGCCTATTGATAATCATTTTAAGTCAATAGGTCAACATCATGATTTTCCATGGTTAATTTTTCTTCTTGAAATTTAAAGATGAACTGACAACAGGGATATGCACCAACTAATTCAGATAGAAGGGAGGGAGTTTTGAGAAGGAAGCGGCTCGAGTATCTTGATTGTGTTTCTCAGTATTATGATATTCCTGATACGGAACGCTCAGACGATGAGATCAGCATGCTTCGCCAGGTATCCTTAATTATGCCACTCTTAATTATTGACGAAAATAAACACTTTTTTTTAACGTTTGCTTTTTATGTTTGTTAGATTGCCGTTGATTGTCCAAGAACTGTACCTGATGTTGCATTCTTCCAGCAACCACAAGTTCAGAAATCACTGGAGCGTATTCTTTACGCATGGTATATTACAGATAACCTGTTTGTTGGGCCTGATATTATTTTCATTCTAGTGTTCTTTGTTGTGGATTTTTTATTCTGAGGTCAAAAGATGGATTTTAGTTTGAGCAAGATGGTTAGACAGTGTTTATAAGGCGGGATTTGTACTTTCTTTTGAGATTGTATTCAATCTTGTCTGAAATAGTTAGCAGATGAAATTAGACTGTTTGTAGATTCCCTTCTAGATGAAATAGTTATCACTGAAGTTAGACTGACCCTAGATTTTGTTCTGATTATCTTACTGATTGATAATCTTGATGGGCACTGTTTGTAGAATCCCTTCTAAAAATGGATTAAGCTTTAGAAGCATGTAAGACAGTGTGGATATTTAATGCACTTTCAGAAGATGCTGAGAATATTTGCTCTAGTTTCACATACTTCTGTTTCTTCCTAGCGGCAGTTTAGAGCCATGACGTAGGAAAAGAAACTAGATAAAAGATGCAAGAACACTGACGGTTTTTGTGATCTACCTTTCGCATTTGAAGTACATAATACAGTAATAAATTGGATCGGTTGCAATCTATGCTTGAGATGGATACTCTTGAGATCTTTCTTTAATTATGGATTAGGTCATTAGCCTTCTTGTTGACTATTTTTTGCTTGCGAAATCTATGTTTATATATCATGGTTATTTTACTTACATGATAACCTCATCTTCTTCCAGGGCCATTCGGCATCCAGCAAGTGGATATGTTCAGGGGATAAATGATCTTGTCACGCCATTTTTTGTTGTTTTCCTATCAGAATACTTAGAAGGGAGCATAGATAACTGGACAATGTCTGATTTATCTTCAGATAAAATCTCTAATGTAGAGGCTGACTGCTATTGGTGCTTGTCAAAATTGCTTGATGGTATGCAAGACCATTACACATTTGCTCAACCAGGAATTCAAAGGCTTGTCTTTAAGTTGAAGGAATTGGTCAGGAGGATTGATGGTAACCTTTTTCTCAGGCCTGTTTTTTTTTCTTCAAGCATAGTATCTATGATTGTATGAACTTAATACCCCATTTTTGCATTTGGATTTGGACATGTATTAGTGTTACCAAACCAACTTATTTTGTTTGTTATTTACCACCTCTATTTCAATATATCAGTTTATGTTTTTTGTACAGTAAATGAAAAAGCCATTATATGCCCTCAATTTTAGAGAAGTAAAACTATATTTGACTAAATTATCTCCTCAGTCTTCATCAGTGCTCTCTCTTTATTCACTTTGTAGAGATACCATTAGACACTGCTTTCGTGGTTTTCCAAAGTGACATATAAAATAAAATGAAATTTATTATCTAAAACAAATATGTTGAAACTTAGGGAGTATATTATTATTTGTATATATCCAAATACAATCTGTTACTGAAACTTTGAGCTGCGCCAGATCCTGTTTCAAGCCATATGGAGAATCAGGGACTAGAATTTCTTCAATTTGCTTTCCGCTGGTTCAACTGTCTTCTAATCCGTGAGGTCTGCTCTGATTTTTTTTTTCCGTACAAGTTCAATAAATTTCTACAGAAGAACAACACTATAATTAATAAAGGGACTGCATATTAAATTTCACGAGATAATGGACTAAACAAATTTGCACAGCTTTTATGCCTTATTAAGTGTGATGTCTGATTTATGTTATCAGATACCCTTCCATCTTGTCACACGCCTTTGGGACACATATCTAGCCGAAGGAGATGCCTTACCGGACTTCCTTGTGTATATATTTGCTAGTTTTCTTCTTACGGTGAGTCACTATACTTTGTCCCATTTTTATTATAATTTGTTTGGATTAAATTTTCTCTTGTAGTCGAGATGATAAGGAATGGTAATTTTTGGTCAATATGTTATGTGCCCCACTCCAACCGGTGGATTTCAGTAAACAACGGTTAAAACGCTTTGTGTGTTCATCTCAGATGGGATGGATATATTTTAACAATCATTGCAGATGACACAGTTTTCTTTATGTCATCTGAAATTTTTGTGCCGAACTAGGAACCTAGAGCCACAATCTCACATATCTTTTTTATTGGTTCCATTTAGCATGTTAGGTTATAGATTCTTCATGTATGTTGCTCTGAAGCTCCTTACCCTTGTTCTTTTTTTGGCATTCTTTATTTTTACTGTCTAGGAGAGGATTTAACTCTTATATTTTCAGTATGGTTGCTTTTGATTATTTTCTTTAGCATTGATTATACACTATAAAAGTAAATGTTCTCTAATATATATCGTCGTTTTTTCAGTGGTCAGACGAAATTCAGAAGCTTGATTTTCAAGAGTTAGTAATGTTCCTTCAACACCTTCCAACTCAGAACTGGACTGATCAGGAACTCGAGATGGTACTCTCTCGTGCATTTATGTGGCACAGCATGTTTAACAACTCTCCTAGCCATTTAGCTGCCTAAATGCCTCTGCTGAATTTCTGTATTTAGTTTTTCTATTTGCAGCTTTTTCCTCATTCCATCCTACTTTTTTGCCCTTTAGTGTGTGATGCTTGTTTCAGATAGATGAACTATTTTTATTTTTTTTTACCATTCTTACTTTTATTTTGCAATGTAATATCTTGTAAAGGAGAGGTAAAAATAAACTGGAGATAGAAGCTAATTTTGTTGTATTAAATCTTCATATCTAGCAATGTCAACAACCAATGGGAGTTAATTTTCAGTTATATTGATGATTTGGATGGTCTTGTATGATTTTATGTCAATGATGCTTTGCTTAGTTGATTTAAAGCTGCAAGTATGCTCAAACAGTCATTGCTTATGAGTACACAACTCATACTCTGGATTCTACCATTATTTTCTCAACAAGGAAAGATCATATCATAAAACAGAAATACAGAATAGCAACAACCCTCATTGTTCATTGTTATAAATGATTGTTCAAATCTAAAGTACAAATGATCTCATCAACATTGCAGCATCGCTAGCATATAGCTTGGCTACCTGCTAACCATGGCAAAACCAGTAGTGCCTATCACATTCACACAGGACATTATTAGAATCAACAAACTTGCTTGATTAGAATCAACAAATCCACCTTGTTGTGATTTTTAGTTTAACAAACTTTTGAAGTTTTAAGCAGTGATACTCAGCAATCCTCTAATTAACAAGGAGAAATTTTCAGATACAAGAAACATTTGTGAAGGGAATAGTGCAGGTGAAATTGCAATAGATAGTGCATGAGAGGATACTTCAAATAACGTTTAAACATGAAGGATATCATTTTATCTCAGTTTTATTCTCATTATCTAATTGAATGAACAATTTAAATATCAATAACCCCTTTAAAAAGTTATTAATAATAATATCTTTATATGGTATTTTTATATTTGTCAATTAGTTTACTCGTTAATTTTATCAAATAGTTCAAAGTCAATCTATTAGTTTACACTTTACCGATTATCAGATAACCTATCATCAATATGTTGATAGTGTAAACTCATACATTATCTATTAGGCAAATTTTTATTTACTCATCAATAAAGGTGGGTGAAGTTATCAATATAAGTTTTCACCAATTAAAATCATTCATTTGTCTTTCACCATTTATGACATAAATAATGGAACACAAATTAATGATTTTGATAGATGACAACTCACATTGATAACACTATATAGATAATGCAGTTGCCATCTATCAATAAACTTATTTACCGTTTACTAACGGGTAATTTTTACTTAATAAAATTCAACTCCATTTTACATGAATGTTACCAAACTCTTCATATTTATAATAGTTAAAGAATTAATTTGCATATGTTCTGTCTGGTAAAAAGTAACGGATAGCTGATGAGCTAGTTTATAGCGGATGGACTTATAACAGTCACATTATGAGTTAGCTTATTGCTAATGATAGATAAGTTGATTGATTGAATTTGTAGTGTTTGTTAAAGTTAACTGTTGAATTAATTTATAAATATGAACCGACATAAAAAATATTTAATTAACATTTTTTTTCCAACTAAGATTACAGGGGTAAAATTGAGATAAAAAGTAATAAATTATAAGCTACTTGAAGTAGCTTATCTAAAACTGCTATAAACTCGTATAAATAAGCTATAAACACATAGAAAAATGACATTTATCAAACATATAACTTTTTAGTCATATAAACTATAAGTTCAAATACAGATTTTACGAAACATACCCTTGTGTCTTTAAAAAGACCAAAAACTGCATTCTTAAAACTCACTAGCACTCCTCTCACCGTCTCACCGCAAAAGATTCATGTTTCTTATTGATTAATCTTATTCGTTTTTATTTCAACGATTGTGATTTCCTTAATTAATCAGTTTATAATATATCTAGATCATGATCAATTGCTACGCTAACCTTTACTAACAATATGATTCCATTGTTGCAACGATATATTTATCTATTTCCCTAAAATAAAAAACAATATATTTATTGATGACAATTTTATTAATAATTCATTTTTTTAACCAAAGCAAAGTTAACTATCATTTATCAACATTGTGCAATACAAGAAGAACGAGAATGAAAAATACGGTGACTAACGCAAGAACATAGTTCATTTTTTTTAAAGAACTAAAAATAATATATTAATAACCAAAAATAGTCTCTTTAGCACAAGGTGTACCAGAAGAAACTACAAGTCCGGGAGTTACAAAAACAAAAACAACCAACTAAAGAAACTAATTAGGAGATTGCTTTTATACATATCAAAGGATTAAGTCTCCACGTTGTGAAATAAAAAAAAAAAAAAAAAAAACACAAGAAAAAAAAAAAAAAAAAAAAAAAAAAAAAAAAAAGATGAACTACCGGAAAGTCTGAATCTTAATATTCTCCTTAAATAGTTAGACTCTCAGCGTGAAAAATTCTTTTGTTCTCCTCCTTCCGAATCATATACACCACAGTTCCAAATAATTCATTTTTATTGATGTCAATTTTCTAGAAGCATGGTCATGGTCATATATGGAATGTATGAAGTATAGTTTTGAGATGTAGATGCACAAATAAGAAAACACATTATCAACATTATCCAATTGGGTGTTCTTAAAATTTCAACAAAATAAATTCTCAAATTCTATGCGAATCAAGAACGTCGCATATATTAAAATAGGTAAATTCTTCCTTACCCATATAAAATAGTCGATAGCATTACCCACAACCAAACAAATGGTAAATATGGATTTATTTTTTTTTATTTTCCAAAAGAAATCAAACAACTTTATCAAGTAGGTTTATGAATTTTGTTGGATGTTCTTTTTGTAGATGTTTCTTTTTCCGTTTTACTCTTATTTAAAATATTTTATTTACTATTTTATTTTTCAATAGTATTACTTAAATTATTAATTAAAAAATAGTCAAGTTTCATTAAAAAAGGAATAAACTTACCATAATAACAAAAATATTATCTATAACAATGTATAAATAAAATAATCTATAAAAATATTATTTATTATTCCAATTATTTTTTTGGTAATACAAGATAAAAATAAACAGAAAGGAAGAAAAAAACAAGAAATAAAAGCTACAAGGAGGCAAAAATGCTTCTACGACGAGCAAACTGAACTCGAAGAGCATCATCCTGTAGAAGAGGCAAGATTCCACCAAGTGGTTCTAAAAACTCCTGCCAGGCTTCATTACAGCTATCACCCATCTTCGCCATGAAATCAGTTGTAGCATTTGCCTCCCGCCACGTATGACTCAGTTGGAAATTCCAGTCGCGAGCCATTAGATCCTTGATATTGCTGATAATAGGCGCAAAGAGGTGCCAAGGATTCACCTCTGTGTTAACCAGTTGAATGGCCAGAGTTGAGTCTGAGTAACAAATAAGATGCTGATACCCCTGATCCCACGCAACTCGCAGTCCATGATAAATAGCCAGCAACTCCGCCTGAAGAATGGATGAAATACCAATGTTCCCTCCAAACCCGTATATCCAAGACCCATCATGCCTTCTTAAAACTCCTCCAAAACCGGAGATGTCTGGGTTACCGAAGTTGCTACCATCAACATTAAGCATCGTAGCCGAGCTCTCCACCGGGTGCCAAGAAGTCCATCGTCCACTTTCGTTTGCAGGACCAGTAACAATACACGTTTTGTGAATGAGGGTTGAAAGCTTGTACACCTCCATCTTTAGCTGATAAATAGTAATGTGTTCATCCTTCATACATAACAGATTTATTATTCCAATTATGCTCTTAAACATTTTTTTTTTATTGTTATGCTATATGGCTGATGTCATTGAAAAATATTAAATTTTATATTAGATTTGTTATATTGTTGATATAATATATAAAGTTAAGCATGCAATTACACTTTGAAATCACAAACATCTTTTATATGATTTTGATCAAAACCTAGCTAATTTCATAGAAAAATATTGTTGATAAGATAGAAAGAGCAAACAAATGGACAAGGAGTGCCAGTCTGAACTCTAGTATTTACAATTTTAATGTTTGTATTTTATGTATAGTATTTATTCTTCAAAAAAAAATGTATAATATTTATTAAAAATCCATATAACTCAAGAGTTATAAAAGAAAAAATATTACACATATTATAACCCATATTTTATTAAATAAACAATTGATATTTGCCTAAAATATTATAACCCGTGTAACCAAAAATAATAATATTATAACCCGTGTTTTATTAAATTGGCTTGGGATCTGGGAGTGTGCTCCTCCTCGAGGTCTCAGATTCGATTCGATTCTCTTAGGTGTCAATTTCGGTACGCTAATTTAACTTCTTCAAAAAAATAAATATAAAAAAGGTAAATTCTAGTTTTTTTTTGACAAAAATAAAAAATAAATTCTAGTTATCCAAATTGAAAAAATTATCAATAATATTAGTGTTAATAAAAGAAAAAAGATTTTCATATTATAAAGCGTAATTTTGTGGTGATATCATTTGTAATTTATTAAGTAATCTATTAAGATCTACCTAAATAATGGATTTAAAAGGGTCCCCAAGAAATGGGTAGTGGGATTGGACGCCTCGAATTAGTCGGCCATTGAGCTTAATATCAAGTTTTCAAAATAAAAACTACTTAAAATATAAAATAAATAAATCCTAGTTATCTAACTTGAAAATATCAAGAGTGTATATTTAGAATGAAAATAACATGCACATCAAGGCAAACAAAATCGTCTCCTTATAAATATATAAAATTGATTAAAATAATAATTTAATCAATTAATCGAGTAATATTTTCTCTATCAATTTAATATTTTAAAAAAGGAAAATGCTTTATGGTACGACAAAAGGTGTCGCACCAATTGCACGAATTCCTCAATTTTGAATACCGTCTTTTTTTAAAGTCTAATTCCAGCCATATCTCCCTTTCTTATTTTCCATTAAGTTGTTTGGTATGATATGGTGTACAATGTGCACCCTTATGGTGTGGCTTTGTTGGATTTACAATACAATACTTCCAAAGGATACTTTGTGGCAGAAGCACCGCTGCAAACTATTGGTGGATAATATTTTGTGGTAATCCATTACAAAGTTAATGCAATTCATATTGTGAAATAATAATAATTTAGTTTATATACTATTTTACTTCTGTCAGAAAATAATATTTTATCCTACTTGTAAGTCAAAAAATTGCTAATCAGCATGAGGCGTGAGTTATATACACATGGTAGAGTATTCGTGCAAATTGTGCGACAAATTTGTCGTTCTATATAGCACTGCTCTTTAAAAAATAAATGAATTATCTATTAAAGTTGAAAAAATCTATGTGAAAATCGTGTAAAATTTTCTCTAAAAATTTAATATTTTAAAAACTGAATGAATTATTTATTAAAGTTGAAAAAATCTATGCGAAATGAAATATAATTTAAAACAAAATTTAGTGAATAAATAGTTTTTTTTTTGTGTTGGCCGAGGTTCGAACCCCGGACCTTGCATAAATTATGCGTCGTTCCTGCCAACTGAGCTAAGCTCACGAGGACAAACAAATAAATAGTCTGAAACAAGGACAAAACTCATGTGAATTTCTTTATGTATTTTTTTTTATGATTCTTAGCTAAAAATACACTTTTCATGAGTAGTTTATCTAGAAACCAAATGAAAACCACTTAAGAAAATGCACCTTAGTTTTTTGCTAGAATCATAATAAGGATACTTAGTTGCCATTTTTTAAATGTTTTTTTGCATGGTACTTCATATAAAATACTCACAACTACCTATAATTTCTCAAATCCACCATTTTTTTTTCAAAGTATGTAACTACGAAAAATGAATTTTAACTATGTGAAGAACCATATAAAAAACATGTAGGGAAAATACAGCTATGTTTTGTCCTTAAAATAAAGAGTTTTTTGAATGACAAATATTAACAACTAGTTGTTAAAAACAAACACAAAGTATATAAATAAAAAGATCAAATGAATCCTTGACAAAAAAATAAAGATCAGACGAATATAATAGTAATAATAGAATTACAAACGAAAAAAAATCATAGTAATAGTAGCATTAATTAAGGATGCCAAAATATTTATATGCATGATATCTACGGATAAAATCTACTATTGACATGAAATGGATAGCTAAATAGATACACACGAATAAAATAAATTTATATTTTGAGTACTTTAAAGTAATGGATACATGTAGCAATTTATAATGATAATTAAGACATTGAATTTGCGCAGAGATATATTCACCAACAAAAAATGTAGAGATATTCATACTATATAAAACATTAAACTTTTTAATGTGTTAATAATAAACAAATTATAAAATTAAATAACATTTAAAAAATATAATCTAAAATGTGTTTTACCCAACACAGAACACGCTCCTTCTCTCTTCTCCCTTTTATGTTCCACCACCACCACCACTGCTGCGCGCCACCACCACCATCACCACCACACCAATCGTTCTCACTCCTTCAACTCCAAATTCTACTGTAACTTCCGCAACTCAAATTTGACAACAATGCATTTTCCTTCACTTTACCTTTCACATCATCAACAACAAAACCCATTCTAATTCTCCATCCAAATACTTGTTCTCTCTGTCATGAACGCTGCTTTCTTCTCTCACCTCTCATCATTCACATCTACCTTCCTCGCAAGAACAACCCAATTCGTAGCATACCGTTCTCTCCCTCACACTTTCTCATTCCCAATTAAATCGCACCATTCTCGTCTTGCGTCATTTCGTTCTCAATTCGTTTTAACAACAGTTGTTACTCGCTGCTATTCCACTAGAAAATTCCGCAAAACTGGATCTGGTTCTGGTTCTGGTTCTTCCAAGTTGCACAAGGTGGATGCCGCTGAAACCACCATGGATCAGGAACAAAATGAAAGGGATGCTTTTTATGTTGTAAGGAAAGGTGATGTTGTTGGAATTTATAATACTCTCACTCATTCTCAAGCTCAAGTTGGATCTTCGGTAATTCTTTTGGTTTTTCCTGTTTTAAAGATCTTGTTTTTATTGGTAATGAAATTGAATTTGAGTAGAAAAATGTTGTTTGAAAATGTAGATTGTGGTTATGGTTAGAGCTTTGTTCTTTTGACACAATATGAGACAACAATTTCGATAGTTAATGTAGTTCAAATGCATTGTTAATTATGTTCAGTGAATGACTAACTGATATAACACAGACACAGTGTAGCAATTTATTAATCATTCACTAAATAGAGTTAATAACAATTTTCATGTGTATATGTATATTTTAACACCTGATAATCATTTATATTTGGACACAATTTGGATGGATAATGGATATGCTGTACAATTGAACACCTGAAAATCGTGGCTAATTAATTACATCGGTGGATGAGTAATGAGTTGCTGCAATACCTTATTATATTTGTCAACAACCCATCAAACGTAATTAGCCACATATTTAAATTATGTTAACCTATCCAAATTGTTGTTAATATTTGTTGTCAAAGTAGCATTTCTGTCATGCTTATGATCTTTGTGGCATGACTTTCGGTTGCTAGCTTTGAAATCACCTTTTTCTTTAATGTTGAAACATAGCTGTTTGATTGGACATGGTATTTGTACGTGTGGTTTACATTTCATTATGTCAAAATTGAAATGTAATCTTCAACGATTCTAAAGCGTGAAGTATTGAACTTTTCATGTTTCTTTTGTGTTAGGTATGTGATCCTCCTGTTAGTGTATACAAGGGATATTCAATGTCGAACGAAACTGAGGAGTACCTTCTCTCTCATGGACTAAAGAATGCTTTGTACACAATTAGAGCCTCTGATTTGAAAGAGGATTTGTTTGGTACGCTTGTTCCTTGTCCTTTCCAGGTAAATAGCAGTTTCAGTGTGTTTGATTTTCCCTTCTTTTTTGATAAATTATCTTGTCTAGAATATAGGAAGGGAAAGAGTTATCTGTGAGTTGAAGAGTGAAGATATGCTTGTGGTTTTGTGCTTTTCACTTTGATTCCTAGATTAGATCTCGGTGTTGTTATTATTGTTGTTGCTTGTGTTTACTTTGATATTGGTTACTACCTTCCTTTGCTCCACACATCATAGTTTAATTGGTGTGAATTGAGTCCGAATTCATAACATTCTCTTTGACTTTTATATTCTTGGAAAAGCAAAACAATCGCTAGGTTCCTTTAAAATGTCCAATACATTTTCAATTATCAATCGCTAGGTTCAGTTCCTCAATTACAATTTTGTAAAAGCTATTTTGTGGATACACATCATAAAATAATCAGGTTGTGGATAACTGTATTTTGTTTTAATAACTTTTAGAGATAGTATTCTCAATTCTGTATCATTGTTGGCACATTTCTGTTCCCTTGTTGTATTTTTTCTCCCTAGACACCTTTAACGTGGTTCTAAGTTTGTTTATGAAGAGAATAAGAAGATTTATTATGTGTCTCAGGATCCTTCTTCTACCCAAGGGGCCACATCAAATGCAGATTCATCTAAAAAGAGAGCTCTAGACGTGCTTGAACAAGATAACGTGGTAAGTTTAGTACCATTTGAGTTTATAACATGCTTATCAGGAAGGCACAGATCCAAGATTATGTATCTGAATTATCAATTGAGTAATGATATTTGTACAACCATATGATGACAACTTTTGTGACAACCTTATTTATCTCTCTTCTTATTGGTCAAAAACAATAGAAAGAGAAAAAGAAAGAGAGAGGATAAGAACAACATGTGTGAGTATTAGAGAGAAAGTTGTTCAAAAGTTGTCACAAAATAATTGTACAAATATCATTTCTCTTTTCAATTTGTCATCATTCTCATATTGAGAAAAGTGTACACCAATTTTCAGCCCGAAACCTCCATCGAGTCTAATATTAGTCGAGACATGAGAAAATGTTGTTGATGTAAGTTATTAAGGACATGTTTGTTTTTAAGTTATTAAGGACTTGTTTGGTTCGAGAGAATCTTTTTTGTTTTTACTAATAATTACAAATTATCACATCACTGTTTCCAGAAACACCAAAAGAAAAAAATAAAATTCATTGTTTCATATACAAATAACAATATTTGAAAATAGTAAATAAATTGAAAATTAGGATTTAGGTGGACTTTTGTTATTATTAATGAAAACAGTAAACGCAATCATTTCCTCTAATCAAACATGCCAAAGGTCTTTGACACAATTGTTGGTGGTGTTGCCGTGTGATTAGGGTCACGGTTTGGGTCTCTTTCTTAATGTGTTGATTCTTCATTATTGGATGCACTATCCAGACCTTCTTATTTGTGTACACGTTTTAACATATATTGAGATAACTAGAGTTAGTAAAGGTAGTTAGAGTTGGTTAAATGTTAGTTAGAGAGGACTATAGTTAGTTACAAGTAGTTAGGGTAATTGAGGTCTATAAAAGGACCAACCATGTATTCATTCATGTAATCTTTTTCAATACAATTCATAATGAATTCTAAGGGTTTTCCCTATGTTTCTTCCTATCAATCATACTTCTCCTATGAAGCTAATCTCAATCTCTATGATCCTATTATTTCTGATAACGTATAAGTTTTTTAATTGCTTAGCAGAAAGCAACTGGTTTGACATCCATCTCTGAAGATCCCTTGAGAAAGCAAGTCAAGTTAGATCATGCTGCTCTGGGCAAAGCATCTTCACTTGCAAATGTAAGCAGAAACCATATTAATGCGCATGTATGCAAAATTATGTTTACCCAGGGTTCCCCTATTTCTACAACAATCATCAGTGCATCTTCTCCATATGCATGGGCTAATATGTAACCGTGAATATTTTAACCTGTAAACCTATTGCATGATAGTCGGGGCTAATGGCATTATGTTGCTTTACTTTTTGACTTGAATGTCACATTTTATGAGATCTTCCAGTATAGGATGTTAACTACTTGGGTACTGTCTTAATTTCTTTGCACCTTGAAAAGTATTGACTAAAATGCATCCTAGTGTCTAACTCCCTTCAGTTATAGGTCAATTATTGAAAGAGTAATGCCGGTTCTCCACAAAAGAAAGGATGTGGCCTGATTTTTACTGGAATGTAACTTTCTTTACTTAAATTAGAATTTGTTCACTTAAACTCACCCAAGACAATTTGTGAATGGAGCATGCATAAAAACCTTACTGTGTAGCAATGCTCTTGCAGAAACGTGAAAACCACCATGGGGTTGAAAACATAGCAACTGGTCTCCTTGTACTTGTTAAGTTTTGGACCATAGTGGGTTTTGTGCAATTGACTTGTAGTTGAAGGTTAAAGGGGTTCCTTGTATTTTATCCTAAGATATTGGATGCAATCAGGGCTAGTTACATTTTTTCTTACTCATTGTAATTGCAGACTCAATGATTATAGGGTGGTTACTGGAGGCTCTCTAGTTGCTATTGTTGATTTGTATTCTGTATAGTTTTGAATGAAATCTTTTGATTAATTGTTTATGATTTATGTATGTATTCATAGTCATATATCCTTGTGCAGAAAACTTGTATTGTTGAATTCGATGGTGCGTCAAAAGGAAATCCTGGAAAAGCTGGTGCTGGTGCTATTCTGCGATCTAAAGATGGAAATTTGGTACACATCTGATGTTTCTATGAATATGCATAATTTCCATTCAATGACGGGATCTGATCTCTTTAATTATTATTACTTTAAAGATTTATAGGGTTCGTGAAGGTGTGGGTATAGCAACAAACAATGTTGCTGAATATCGTGCAATGATATTGGGAATGAGATATGCTCTTAAAAAAGGATTCACCAGTATCTCTATACAAGGGGACTCTAAACTTGTGTGCATGCAGGTTAGCCATTTATATTCTTATGTTAAGTTTATTCTAACATAATTAAATGTTTATACATTTTATTACAGTATATTTCCATTGTTTCTTTAGTTTTCGCATCTTATAGTGTTGTAATATTTTCCTTATTTTAGATTGAACATTTATCAGAAAACTATGTACAAAATATCAACAGTATTGTGATAAACTTGATTAATTTTGAGAGAATACTCGAAGTTTATGTTCATAGATGTTGCTTCTTTGCCAGTGGTCTTATGGGACCTATCATCCTATGGAAGCACTAAATGTCAGGTTTCATTTCCATTGGCCGCATTTGATAGATGAGTTAGATCAGACAAAAAGTGTTATCAGTACATTTTAAAATTTTAAATAAAACAGGACTACCGTTGAAAAAGTAGTATTCATTGGTTTTATGAAGAGTGGAATTGTGGAAAACATAATATAATACTTTGCTCCATTGAATTCTGTGTGCAAAACTCGCATTTGGTCTCACTTTGAAGCAGGAGCCAATCGTGCCTCATCCCCTGACCTGGTTTTACCACTTCATTTGTAACCAAAATATGGAAAAACTTTGCTACTTGAAGCAATTAACATAGCCTAGCCTTTACTGTCAACCCAGCTTTGCCTTTCAGCCTTTAAAAATTAAGTATCTTGTAAACACAGTTTACTCACTCACTGGTTTTGATAACCCCAAGTTTAAAATCATAATTGTATTAAGAAAAACAGTACGTTTTTTACTTTAATGATGGACATATCTTTTGAAATCAACTTGACAAAGATGGTTTAAATTATCAAATTTGTCTTCTGCTGTATTAAGTTATGATAAAAACTTAAAATTACAGCTTTATTGTGTATTGTGTTGTCATCTTTGAATAGAATAAATTACAGCTTTGCAATGCGATTTACCTGAAATTACTGTGTCCTAGTGGTGTATAGATTGACTCTACCATCCTGTACTTGATACCGTTATCACTCACATACCTGAAGTTTTCTGTGTCCATCCATTATGCACCAGCTAGTAGCAGCATCACTGACACATGAATACGCTTTGAACACCTTTTTTTCTTTCTAGTTTGTACCATAGGCCCTAGGGGACACAATAATGGAACAAACCACAGATTTGCAGTCAGATATTTTATATGCCACATCAGGGAAAAGTAATTTTAGTGTAAATCACGTTACCCTTTAACATGTCAACTAAGTACGAGAAAAGCATCTAATTTCATCTAGGCCATTTTAGTTTCTAACCTATTTCTGATGTAGAATAATCCAATAGGATTTGTAATTGCAGGATACTCCTCCATGAAAAACCTGTAGTACTTCTCTAGGATGTAGTCCTCTGAATCTCAATTGTTATTACCTTGAAGGCTTATATATAGATCTAATAAATCCAAACACCCGAATAAGCTGTTTCTGTTCTAAGTTGGAACAAGACAATCCAAAATAGAATAAAATCACTACCTAACAAAAATTATAACAAGTCCATAATTACACAATTAAAACCATTAACAAATGATAGAACAGAAGTATTCTAGTCTACATCATTTTCAGTTGCTAGCATATGGTTATTGTAATTTACAGTTTGTTTCTCTTCAACTTTCCAATGCTACATGAAACAGATTGATGGTTTATGGAAGGTCAGGAATGAGAACTTATCTACATTGTATAAGGTGGCCAAAGAACTCAAGGATAAATTTGTGTCATTCAAGATCAGTCATGTTCTAAGGGTATGCACAGTTTACTGAACTCTTGGTGTATATGGAATTATATTCGGCTTTATATTAGCTATTTATCAAGTACCTTAATCTTGCAAATTATCTAAAGTATGAGAAATATGTGTTTTCAGTCAAACTCAAAAAACAAAAAAACAAAAAAATGTGAATAGGTGATGCCTTCTAGAAGACTAGAACTTCTGAAGCTTATGATTTCCCCCTTTACTTAGAAGGGGTCTGTTTATCTTATACATACATTGCTGGAATCCATTGAACGTAAGGGTATTATTTATTAAGTATTTAACGTTAAAAATCAATGAGATGAAGGCAGTATTTGGCGCACGAATAGAACAGAAAACTGTTCCATTCTTCTTAGTATCAATCTTTTTAGAGGAACCAAAATATATTACTTTTTAGCTCATATCCTATTATATTCAAGTTTAAATCCACCAAACATAGAGTGTAATCTATATGTTTTCTTCTGTCCTTAGATACACGTCTACTAAATGGCATTGCCTCCTTAGTGGTACATAGTGTTGTCGGTGGCGAATGGCTGAAGACCGAAAATCCGCCATATGAACGAACATTCCATTGATGCCTATGGTGCCGCCATAACAGGCATCCCTTCACAAATTTCCTATGGCGGTTGTCAAAATATTGGCCACGCCATTCCGCCATCACCGCTATTTAGCAACATTAGATACATTTTCATTGAATCCTATAAATGCACCGGTTCCATCCCCTTTCTGGTTAAATTTGCTTTCTTAGTGGCAATTTGTTGATGACTTGATGGGCATAATTCCCTAGTAGCTAATTCTGCTTCATAGACAAGCCTTCTAAGTCAAGTTCTTCAATGCATAGTAATGGTTTTACCTTGTATTCATTTGTTAAATGAATAGCTTCTTTCCTTTGAGATATAATGTGTTGGGAAAAGAGCCTCCTTATTTGAATCTTATATATGTGCATTAATAAGACTCCATATGCTTTTATTTGCGCTTCAAAAATAACTTTATGTTTCCTTTGTCAAGCACTTGAACTCCGAGGCTGATGCTCAAGCAAATTTGGCCGTTAATCTTGCTGGTGAGGCTTTCAAAATCTTAAATGTTTGTTCATCTTTAATGTACATGTACCTTTTCATTTGTGTGTATCGTTAAACCTTGCTATGCTTTCTCTGATTCTACAGATGGCCAAGTTCAGGAAGAGTATGTAGGTTAATTCATTCATGGCACAGTTAATGGCTATTTTTTGGATGATTGCCTTCAATATACGGACTTTTGTCAGTTCTTTCATTTATTGGTGTCAATTATATAGCAATCAAAACCTCACAAACGAACGATTTTGAACTAGTTCTCTATCACTGTTCATGACCATTTGGTAATGTTTTCTAGTTCAATGTAGTTTTACTGATACAAGCTGGGTATTGGCCCTCAGCAGTCACCAGTGCCAATGATAATAATCTTTAACATCAGAAGTTTTTCAATCTCTGTCAAAGGGTGCAGAGTGAAAGATTCCCATTAGCCACTTGAAGTGGGATTTTGTGATTTTCATTCTTGGAGATATGGTAGACCAGAAACTCCTTATTGTCTATTGCAGACATTATTATTACACTAATTATGCTTCTTGGCTGAAAGTGATGTTTCATTTCTTGTAATAGTATTAATATTGGCTCAATGCCCACTCATCAAATACATCTTCTACTTTAGCTAGTTTGTTGTACACAACAAGATCAATGAGTAGTGCATTTTCCATGCACACCTGGTATAACGCCGGGGTAAAATATCAAAAGCATTGAGATGTTGATAGTAAGTCTGTTCACTGAATCCAGATTCTTGTCTATCTCAGTGTTTAGAAGCTTTTCTTCAAAAACCAGTTCATTGATTTATCTTCCTCTGAGCATCTGAAGACTTTTATAGATAAATTAAATAAAGAAAAGGAGTACATAGATAGGTTAACAAGAGATCCATGACAATACAACACAACAGTGGGGTGATGATTGGGTATTTAACCTGAAAAACCTTACTCTTTATGTACAAAATATCTGAAAAACCTATTAAGAATCATACGAAAAACACCTAAAGAAATGCACATAAGTTTTATTACCTACCATTCTCCACCTTGTTGACTGACCATCAGACACTTCATTATAAAGGTCCATCACTAAAATCTTATCGGGATCAGCAGAGAAGAGTGTCGATGTTTATAACTCTTGATTGTATTTGTGTCAATTTGATTCCTCATATTTGTGGGATGAATTAGTTGAACGACATGGATATGTGATAGGATTTGATCTCTTACCAAGTTGTTACTAACTAAAAGGTCGTACCTTGTTAGCTTGATACATTTGCAATCCTAATATTCAATGGTACACATGAAGAGACTAATCTTTCTTTGTTCATTTATAATTTTAGACAATAAAATGAAATTATGATAATGTAGGGGACTAGGCTAACATTTTGTTTTGAAGGGGGACTAGGCTGACAATGTTAAACACTAAATGAGTTTTTACTTCTTCTTCTTCTTCTTCTTTTTTTTTATCAATCGAGTTTTTACTTAAAATAGCCCTGTTATGCAAATATAAGTTGATGTAAATGTTGGGGGGACTAGGCTTACAAATTTTTAATTTTTTTTTTTTTTAAGGGGAACTAGACTGACTATTTTTTTATTTTTTTTTACCAAATGAGCTTTACTATATGTCGTCCGAATATAAAAACGAAAATGAGTCAAAAAAGTTGATGTATTTGAAACAACATATACACCAAATACATCAAGTGTCTTGAATTATATTTTGGAACAGTGTATTATATGAAAATACACATGGTGTATGACACACAATTTATTACCCATTATGTCGTCTGATATTAAGTGTCATGTTTCAATTTTATTTTTTTATAAAAAATATATATAAATTGTCACATTATTTTTCATTTTAAAATTAGAAAAATAAAGTGTCTATTACGTTAGAGCACTTGAATAATATCGTAAAGAATCTCTTTCAGCTTAATAAGAAATTTTGAGTTTGAATTCAGCTATGTGAATGTAACAATGTTAAATATCTTGAAGGGTGAGTTTTTGCCACTTATTACAATCATATCAGGTTTGAGAGATTAGTATACGCAAAGGATAAACCATAAAGGGTCTATTACTTTTCCAATATTACCTTTATTTATTAAAAAACAAAATAACTAGACTTTTGCCCTCTCTTGTACTAACAAAAAAGTTGAGTAAATAATGGGATTGAAAATAAATGAGTAGAAAAATACAAACATTATTTTGAAGAAGAAAAAAAAGTAGCATAAGTAATATTTTTGTTTAAGATGTGCATATTATCTTCACATACCCTCTGAGATGGAGGTAGTAGCATTTTCATGTAAAAGGTTTGTGAATTAATAATGTTTTTGATGGTTTATTCAAATCCCTGGCCAAAAACAATTTAACCAAACTACGATTTGCTATCAACATGCTGGAATAGCTCAGTTGGTTGGAGCGTGTGGCTGTTAACCACAAGGTTGGAGGTTCAACCCCTCCTTCTAGCGTTTTTCAATATTTTTGTGTATGTCCAATGGGAATGAGTATGACACTGATATGTGTCCTTTTTTGGAGTATGAGAGCTTCATATTGCAATCTTGAGCAACACAAATTAATAAATTTTAATCCATGAAACGAAACCACGTCCCTCACCTATATTTATATTTCAGTAACATTCTCGAAATAACATCATTCAAGATGTATGAGAGCTTCATATTGCAATCTTGAGCAACACAAATTAATAAATTTTAATCCATGAAACGAAACCACGTCCCTCACCTATATTTATATTTCAGTAACATTCTCGAAATAACATCATCCGAGATGTTGTGTTCAAAATAACCCACACATCTACTTTAAGCAATGCTATTCAAGATCACAATTTAATTAATTCACAAGATCGTACAAGTTTGCTCTCCTACTCATCCCCTCCAAACTAATGGGAATGAATATGACACTGATATGTGTCCTTTTTTGGAGTATGGGAGCTTCATATTGCAATCAAGATCACAATTTAATCAAGATCACAATTTAATTAATTCACAAGATCGTACGAGTTTGCTCTCCTACTCATCCCCTCCAAACTAATTCGCATACAAAATCACATTTTGAGCAAGATCGATGCATAATTGCTTATGGATCATGAAATCACACATTGTATGCGATCTTCAGCGTAATATATTGTAACTCTTATGTTATAAATGTCACATGTACTACTGAAATGTTAAATGGCGTTTCATCTAAGCTTGATCTTTATTTGGTAGTTTGATGGTATACTTACAAAATAAGGAGCATTCATGTGACAATTTAGCTAGTTCAAGAAGCAAATATGATTCACCTTAAGCTAGAGAAAGATATAGGATACATTATGTTAGATGGTAATGTTGGATATGTTAGGATGCATTTGTCTCATTGTGGGTATGAATTTGTTTATATAAACATTGTATAACTTCATAATGAAATCAATGAAAAATATAATCAATGTTTTCCTCTCTCTAAATCCTAGAGTGTGATCCTTACTCAAATTGGATCGTATCACAGTTCTTCTTTTTCATCGTAAAATTTAAGGAAAAAAAAGTAGGTCTAAAATTTAAATTTTGAAACACAATAACATATAACTTATAAGTATCATATTGTTTTTCTTTTCCCCCTACTTCATGTTTACAACATCTAGTTTTTTCTTCACAATACCACTGTAGCCTAGCCGCTTGAAACCAATGTCTTAAAGTTTTAAAAACCAAACCGGGCAATTCAACCGTAAACTGACATTGCCTATAGTTCACTTGACTTGTGAAATAAAGTCCATACTTACCTTGTTGCCTGTGGATTATGTGGCAGATCGCAGAAGATAGCGGTTCGGTCAATTTTCTGCTACGTTGCAGTGCTATAACACCACCATAGCCTCTACATGACAACATGTGGTACTACATAGCGGATCGCAGAACAATAGTGCTTTATTCATATTCTGCTACACTATAGCACTACAGCAGCTATTTGACATCCCTGGTTGATCAAATTTCGCAACGCTATAGTGCTATAGTGCCACTATAACTGCTATTTGACAACACTTTGTACTAAATAGTGGATCGCAAAACGATAGTGGTATGTTCAGGTTTTGCTACATAGCGCTATAGCAAAGCTAAAGTTGCTATTTGACAACCTTGATCAGTTGATTGAAAGAAAGACATTCAAACAATGCAAATGATATATTCTAAATTAACCTTGCAAATTACCAAAACATGAACATATTGATATCATAGACAGAAAAAACTCGTAACTTCTTCTTCATCCCCTATTCTCTTTTCTAGGTTACTGAAAAATCCTCCTATTTTTAACTCCTAGTTGCATATGTTCAACTTGGATTTCAAAGAATTTTACAAATCAGATAAAATGTCCATGTATCTATGTATATGAAATAAGAGCAGACACAACCAACCCTATTTTGTCATCCCACTCAGAGTAATATCGGCGCTCTTTTGATGTAAGAAATCGCCTATAGATTTTGCTAATACAGGCATGAAATCTCTAGTAAATCTAATAAGATCTCTAAAATCTTATTTCATAGCCTGAGCTTAACCAGAAGGTAACAACAATTCTCATCATCACTATCAGTGACAAAGAATAGAAAAGTCATAAACAAAATCATAAACATAAATGAAGGATCATTCATACATCAACAGTCAATAAAGTTGAACACATCCAAAGCAGGGTGACAAGGAATGCTAACAATGAAAGTGTAGCGCAGCTACAAAGCAGTTTTATACTCAATTAATCAATAATCATTAATCTTATGCTTACTCCCTATGCTCATCAAAGTCATAGAAAGGAGGCCCTTCAAATATGGCATCTTTCCTAAAACTAATTTTAAATTAGAGGAAACAGTTACCATGGTTCCTAAATGTGTGATGCGGTGTCACTGTAGTCCCTAAATATATTGAAATTACAAAAACTCCACATGAGTGTTTTCTGTTAGTAATTTCATGCACTAAATTGACTAACGTGAAGCATTAACACATACCTGGACACCAGACACGATATCGGGACATAAACACTAATAATAATTTGAGAAAATATAAATGGTTGAAGGTAACTGCATGTCATGTGACACCAATGGGAGTTAGGAGACAGTTAATTTTCAATTATATTGATGATTTGGATTGTCTTGTATTATTATTTTGTGCCAATGATGCTTTACTTAGTTGATTTAAAACTGCAAATGTACACAGACAGGCATTTTTACAAGTGCATAACTTTTATTCTGAATGCTACCAGCTAAAATTCTACCATTATTTTCGCAACAAGGAAAGAGCATATCGTAAACAGAATAACTTGAGCTGCAAGAACCCTTTCTCATTGTTATAAATATTCAATTCAAAAGTACAAATGATCTTATCAACGGTGCAACATCACTAGTATGTAGATTGGTAAGAACTAACCATGCCAATCAGTACCTATCAGTCTATCACATTCACAGACTACATCAATACAACCGAAATTGGCAGTCACCACCAACAAGCACAAAAGTAATTTTGAAATTGTAGCTCAAATGTCTGGAATGCTCCCAGTGTGAATCTCTTCCAGTAGAAATGATGAAAATGAAACAGTATAAGTAGAACCCCATCAAATGCAGGAAATTAGATAACCAAATTGACGCGTCTCTTTTTTGGCTGAAACACACAGAAAAACAAATTTACAAAATTAGCTAATTCCATTACTCTTCCCATACAAGACACTACAAGTTTACAAAATGTATAATTCCAAAATGTCACTTAAAAAATCAGAGAAAGAGAAAACAATAGTTGCACAACATAACACCATACAATTTGAAAACTCACATGTTTCAGCTGGACTTTCTGAACAAATTTATCAGGTTTATTGACATAGTCAAAACTCTCTTTTTTCAAAGTTTCAACCAGTTCATGTTCTCCATTATTCATTAGATTCCTAATCAGTATCGTGAATGTCAATGCATCCGGCAAACACCCTGAAGCCTTCATGGATCTGTAAACCTCCATCGCCTTCTCTGTATTACCAACTTGCAAATGAACCCCAATCATCTCATTGAACAACCTCGTATCTGGTTTCAACCCCTTTTCCACTACTTCATTGAACATCTCTTCCGCCTTCTCAATCATCTTGTTCTTTCCCAGCAACAGAATAGTGTCAGAATACAATGGCAGCAGCAATTTATCATACCCAGCTTCCTCATCACTAATAATAAACTCCAAAACCTATGTTACAATTATCAAATCCAAAATTAAAATGAAAAAATAATGAGAAAGAGTAGTTAGAATTATTAGCTACTGGTGACTAACTGACTGGAAGCAAGTTGTTAATGCATGTAAAGCATTGACACATACATTGACAACAGACATGATACCCACACATAACACTGATAATGCTATGAGAAAACAGGCCTGATCGAAGGTGACTGCTTATGTTGTGTCATGTGACAACAAAGACACCTTTGATCCTAAGACCTTGAATCTTTTAAGTGTCAGTACTACATATAGGTTAATATGCTTCAACTAAGATCAAATTATTAAATTAGTATGAGCTTCACACCTAGATGAAATAATTTTTTACCAACTTAACGATCAGCAGAACTTCTAATTAGTTGGATATCATTTTCTATAAGAACGGAGAATTTAGACGCACGCACAAAAAATAGTTAGTCACTAGTGTAATTAGGGTGTTTGAATTGAATTATTTGAGTCTCTCTATTAGCACAAAAACTTATTAGACTGCTCGAAAAAACTAGAGAAAACAGTTTTTGACATGTCCGTGAGTTGTTTTCAGCTTATTTTCACATGTTCTCCAAAATAACTTACGAAAACAGCTTATAGCTTATAAGATAATAGTTTGATATTGGCTCTGTTTGGATAACCAACTTGATTAAGTGTTAATCATATAATTTCTTATGAATGAGATATTTATCTGTCAAAAGATAAAATAAAGCCATATCATTTTCATATAAGTTATAAGTTGTTTTGATAAGCTGTCCTAGAGAGTTTATTAGAAACAAGATGAAAACAAGTTATGGTCATATCATAAATATTTTTATAAGCTCTCTCAAAGATTCTCAAATAATATTAGTAAATAACAACAAATAAGTGCATAATAACATGTACATGATAATCAGTTATGCTATAAGTGCTTAAACCTTAACCAAACAGGGTCTTAGGGCAGTAGTTACCTTGAGAGATAAATGGAGTTGGTTTTGTCTATGCAATTCAGCCAAGACGATTAAAACATCAGGCTTCAATAACCTAAGCAATTTAGACTTGAGAACTTGGTTGAGCTTTTCTTCAGAATTTTTAGCGAGTTTGAGAGCGTGAATAACTTGAACGCTTTCTTTGGAAATAACCATTGAAGGTGGTTTCTTGTTTTTGCAGGAACGGAGACCGCATACTACTGTCATTGCTTTGCTACTTATACTTCTGTTGTTGGTTGTTGAATTTGAGGGTGGGAAAAGCAATTCCGTTTGGAATATACATGCGCTTGGTCTTAGTATCATCTTCGAAGAGAAGAAACTAGCAGCGGAGCGGAGCGTGTTCAGTTGAATGAAGGAAGACTATGATTTGGGGGAAGAGAAGGATGGGCGAAATCCATTTTTTTTGTGTTTTAAGTTTTTTTAACTATAAATAATAAAAAAAATGACATGTATGTATGATGTAACCAACATCAAATTGGATTACAAGGTATTTTTTTTTTTTTTATAATGTGTATTTTAC
>Ga0228710_1000634_pt1 | contig 46594 bp, 28 predicted proteins | sample MedpolnodulmetaG_FD_177995 | JGI IMG/M metagenome (GOLD analysis project Ga0228710, IMG submission 177995) | Root nodule microbial communities from Medicago polymorpha collected in Santa Monica, California, United States - pink nodules | ecosystem: Host-associated > Plants > Roots > Nodule... | reverse complement strand
TCCATTGAGGCTAACTTAGCCTTAATCATAGTCGCAGAAACCATTGTTGTCAAAATTGTCATCAAAATCATAAAAAAAAAAAAAAAAAAAAAAACAAAATAAAAAAAAAAAAAAAAAAAAAAAAAAGTGGTGACGACTAAGGTTTGAGAAGGAGAAAAAGGAAAAAAATGTTAAAACTTGTGTTCGTATATTTTTCTTTTTAATAGAATGATAACATTAACATGTGTCCGAATGTATTTTATTATGCTTTTTTAAACAAAAGAAAATGCTAACAAGTAGTCCAAAGACATTGTTTAAGCATCTAAAAGTAATAAATTTTGTATTGAAAATTATACGATTATTACTTTAACAAGTGTTTGACTTGTATTTTCAAGATATAATTTTTTTTTATAGATTCCTTAAACCATACCTTTAAAACACTTATTAAGGAGAACCTTAAACAAATGAACATCTAATCTTAATAACAAAACCAATTCTTTTACTTTTAGAACCACAGATGACGTCCACTCTGACTTTTTTTATTTTTTATTTTTTGTTGCAAATTTAGTCCGACTTATGTTGTAAGCTGTAACTATAGGTGAACTAACTGGGATATATAACTAAGTTTGCATCATGCTATAGATTTCAGTAATAACAAGTACTTCGTAAGTTTTGAAAATTAATTTTAATTTTTAGAAAATAAATAGACACAATTTTTTATACATAATTTTTATTTTTGGTAAGGCAACATGTCATTGTTTTTCTATAATTATTTGTTGAAAATGGGTTGAAGTTTAGTGTTGATTGAGTTATGTCCTCTACATAAGTTTTAAAATGAGTATCGTTTTAATAAATAAAAATTATTTTATAAAATGAACGTTATTTTTACTTTTATAATATAAGAATTTTCATTATCAATACTTATAAAAAATTTATAAAAAATTTCTTTAAACATTGGTCTCTCTACATTTTCTAGTGTTAAGTTTAGTTTTTTCTATTTTACAAAAGTTTATGCCGCATGTTTCAAGTAACTTTTTTGATAATATATCATTGTTAAAAACTTAAAATATTCTGAATTTGATGAAAAATTGTCATAAAAAATGAACTTAATAATTTAATTTTTAATTTAATATGATAGATAAATTAATAAAGATTAAATATTTGAAATATTAAAATAATGTTATTTTAATGTTTGATTAGAGACATTTTCTTTAAGCATATGTCTTACCAATAACATATTATCAAAAAAAGTCACTTGAAACATGCGGCGTGAATTTTTGAAATTAAACATAGACTAAAATTGATAACAAAAAATTTAGAGAAACCAATGATTTAAGTAAATAAAAAATATGTGACGATAAAATGTGAACTCTAGCATGCAAGTAAATGTGGCAGTGGTTTCTAATCTTGAAGGGAACACGAGCATATTTCTTAAAGGCCAACAGAGCACTAGTGGAGTCGCCTTCTACCCAAACATGAGACCAACATACTTTAAACTCAAAATAAAGTTGTTCAATTCCGCTTCAATGGCCGAACTAGGCCTCATATTAGAAGTAAAACATCCTAAAAGAGAACCTTTGTATTCACAGAAAATATCTCCACAAGCCTCAATATCATCAATCAAAGAGCCATCCGAATTCATCTTAATATACATGGTCATCTTAAAATACTGGCTAGTCATGGCCATGTTATTACCAATGTAGTTTGGTGGGATTTTTTAATTATTTTTTTTAGGAAGGATTTTGTAGGGACATAGATGGTCTTCCGAATTTTCGTTTCCTTTAAATCTCTGTTTTACCATTATTATTTTATGTTTTTGAGGGTTTTGGCCTAGTCACCCTGTTGTACAATTTTTCTTTTTTTAATAAATTAATTTTTCTTTTTTTAATAAATTTTTTGAACAGGTGGTGGTACAGGATGGAAGAAGCTTTGGGATGCCTACCTAGTTGAATGTCTAGTTTTTCCTTGATGTCTTGTTTGCTATTTTGATTCATAATAAAAAATAAAAAAAAAATAAAGGGACAAAAAGAAAACCTTAAACGCGTTTGTTTTGAAAGGAAATAAAGGGTTGACATTTATTTGGTGGCATAATAACAGGTTGCTGGGTCCCCTGAAAAAATAGGTTGCTGGACCACTGGTTTACTCGATAAAAAAAAAGATATTTGTACAATTATTTTATAATAACTTTTTGTCTGTACTTTAATTATATTTTTATTTTTTTCATTACTTTGGTTTATGAGTTAATATTATTATTTTTTTGTATATTTATTGTTGTTCTATAACTTGTTCTACAAATGATTGTTTAAATAATATATTTAAAAAATAAAAATAACAAGCTTTTGGGGGAAACTACGAAGAAGGTTATTGTTATTAGCGCGTTTAGTTTTTTCAACATTCATACTACGAGTCCCAACTGAAATATTGTTTAGTTTTTTCAACGTTTTTATTTTTTAGAAAGTTTTTTCAACGTTCGTACCAACAAGTCCCAACTGAAAAATATAAAAAAAAAATCCATATCATTGTTGGTCACCATTCACTAAGCTGAGAAAACCAAAAGAAGCACACAGAAAAAATAAAATAATTTTTTTCTTAGGGAAAAAAATAAGATAATAAAATAATTTAGCACACCGAAAAATTGTTACTGAATAAATTCTCAAATCTTTCATCTTGTGTTCCCTAAAAAAAAAAACTTTTCATCTTGTATGGTTTTAAATTGTAATGTTGAGCTGCACTTGAATCGATACTTGTAAAAAAAGAATCATTTCTTTTCTTCTATATCATGATATAGTCTCAATTATTCATTATCGTTTAGAACCAATAGCATCACAACATGTGCATATATATATATATATTACAACGAGGACCAGAGCCTAAGATAAGTGCATATTTTATACTTCTTTTTTTTGAAGAATTTTTTTTTATATATATACTATCAGGAAGAGGTTTGCATCTTCAGCACAAGATGTGCCTACAAAATGCAACCAAAGTTATACAGCAAGTCAACGCAAAACAAAAGCACAATTAACAAATGTCCAGACAATCAAAAGGGCATGCTAGCCAACTATGGACCCCTAACACATAAACAACATTAGCCGCCTTCATCCACCAGTAAGAATGAATTTTTACTTTTTCAACCGGCTGATGCATATTTATCACCTTATTTTGAAACAACTTATTGTTGCGTTCAGACCACAAAACCCAAACACATAAAAGTCACAAAAATTGCATAAATGATCGTCTTGTCACCGGCCCGTCTGACAGATAAGTAAACTGGTGAAAATGATCATGTAAATCAAGCGGATCAGCCCCATAGACCCCTATCCAACCACGAACAAGATGCTACAACTCTCAGAAAATGGTACAAGAAACAAACAAATGTTGCGCCATTTCCACTTCACCGCACCCAGCCACACACATCTTTGCCTCATGAGAGATGATCCCGCGAGCCAGAAGATTAGATTTGGTAGGGAATCTGTTGCGGAGAAGTCGCCATGCAAGGAGAGACACCTTTACCGGAACATGTATGTGCCAAGTTAACTTAGAAATCGTATCCATAACCTGACTGTCATCTGCAGTGAGCATGTGATAAACACTACAAACATAATAGCCACCATTATTATCAAGGCGCCAATTCTAGTGATCGAAACATGCAAAACAATGTCAGACAACAACAGCCTACACTCCCGTAACATCTCTTCCTCCCACTCGCACAACCTCCACCGCCACTGCCAAGCCTCTCCCCCCTCCACCACCAACGAAAATATGTCCCCCACCAAACAATCTTTATTAACACTTAACTCATACAAACGTCTAAACTACACCGACAACAGAACTCCACCCACCCACGAATCAGTCCAAAAAAATGTATCTATACCGTTCCCCACCTTCTTAAATATTTACAAACATTTTAAACTTATTTTAAAAAAAATTAATTGCCGATTTAACTCCCAAGTTTTTCAATTGTACGATTTCAACCTCTCTAATTTTAAACAAGTGATTTTAACTCTACAATTTACTCCATTTCTAATTTCATAATCTCTCAATAAGATTTGATGAGATGTTGATCATAAACTTATGACGTGACATTTTAATTTGACGATTTTAAAACATAAATATTAGGGGAGGCACTTCGGTGCCTTTAGGGCAGGAATGGCATGTGCCAGTTGCCCAATAAGGTAGTGCCACGTGGCACTCCTTATTAAAATAATAAAAAAAACCAGAAAAGCCAAATTAAATTAAGAAAACGAGAAAACACAGCCATCCCCCCTCTTTCTCCCTGCCTCTTCAATCCAAAACCCACCACCTCCAGTTTTCTCCGCCGTCCACCGCCATAATCTTCAATTTAGCAGATAACATCGATGGTAATTTCGAGAAAGGAATGTGAATGCAAAATAGAAACTGAACCCAATCTCTGCAACTTCTCTTCAATAGCCGCCACCGCTTTCACCGCATAGTCGAACATGATTCTGTCACAAGCCTCCGGCGAGAAAAATGAAAATACTGCTAGTGGGAAGGAACCTAAGTCTCCTAAAGAAGGCTTAGATCTGGTTATGTGTATGAGATCAAGTCAGATTATTGTTATGTGTATATTCCAACAAAATTTGACTAAGTCTATTATGTAATTTGGATCTCAATGTGTATTTGAGATTAAGTTTTATCCATCAATGAAAACAATTTTCATATGTTATGTACTAAAGCCGATGGTGAGGTTTCAAGGGAGAAAGAAGGGTAGTGGCACTGTGTTGTGTTTGTGTCGTTTGTGTTTCTGCTTTTTTAATTTAAAAATTGGCTTTTTTGTTTTTTTTATTTTAATAAGGAGTGCCACGTGGCACTACCTTATTGGATGAATGGCACATGTCATTCTCGCCCTAAAGGCACCGAAGTGCAACCCAAATATTAGTGATGTGCTAAACATAAACAAAAATATCTTAATGCTAAAAACTTTAAACAAAAAGGAAAACATAAAAAGAAACCTTGGTGTGGAACACAAAGGCAGAGATACAAAATTATTTACGTTTAAATTGATCAATAAAAAGAACCCTATAAATGCTTTGTTCTCTAATAAAAAGAACCCTAAAAAGAAACCTTAGTGTGGAACATAAAAGAACCCTATCTTTGACTAAATTGATCATTTTATTTTTTCAATACAAAATTATTTGCGTTTAGTATCCACAAAGTGCGTAGTGTTTGTGTGGTTTATAATCACACACGAAGCTTTTGAATTTTCTACTTGTCATTATAAATGCTTGAAAGGAACTTATAAGATACAAAAAAAGAATTATGTTGTATCGTCTCAGCCATAGATCTCTTTTGGTGTTATGAATATGGAAAAGTCGTAGATATATTTTTATAGGATATGGAAAAGTCAACCCACTTAGATTGGTTTGTTGGTGTTGATTTGAGAACTAAAAGTGTGTTTTTTTTTTAAGTTTCAAGTTCGATATTTAGCTTCCAAAAAAATAGTCCAAGTCCAAAAATTAGGAGAAGGAAAAGACATGAAAATGCAAACGAATTTAACAAAGAAGAAGAAACAAATTAGGGTTCAAAGAAATAAATAACATATGAGATGAAGAAGATGAATTTGGAACAAGTTAAGGTTGACAGAAATAGCAATTAATGGGGATGAAGCAGATGAAGTAGATAGTTACAAGGTGAAGAGTTCATAGAGGTGGAAGATGAGTATTGTGATTTAATAGTAATTTTTTGTTCTATTTTATCAATTTTTGTCAAATTAAAATGCCACATCAGCGATTTATGGTCAATATCAAGTCAAAATCTAATTGAAGGTCTATGAAATAAAAAAGGGTAAAATAGGGGGCTTAAAATTGTAAATTTAAAACTAGAGGAGTTAAAATTGCACAGTTAAAAAACTAAGGGGGCTAGAAGTACGATTAAACCTTAAAAATAAAAAATTTGTTTAAAATTTACACCGTCTAATTTCGATTCAATGACTATTGATGTGAATCATCACATGCATTAGGGAAGGGAATTCAAATTTAATAGTGGTAGTGCAACATCGATCTTTTATGGTCAACATCAAATCAAAATCTGATTTAAGGACTATAAAAAAAAAAAAAAGGTTAAGTAGGAGGGTGAAAATTGCAAATTTAAAGTTAGAATTAAAAGTGTACGGTTAAAAAACTAAGGAAGCTAAAACTGCAATTAAACCTTAAAAAAAATGTGTTTAAAATAAACACCACCTAATTTTGATTCAATGCCTATTGATGTGGATTAATTACCTATTCGTTCCTTTAATTATTTTTTTTTTTAAAAAGTTTGTTCTTTATAATAAATAAAAAGTATTTTAACTTTGTTCTCCATGAGCTGATAAGGGACATTGTATAATTGTATAATATATGTAAGAGTTGATGTTCAAACCCCGAACACTCTATTTGTTCATCACTTCATCTTAAGGTGAAATTCTAGGCGGTAGACTATTTGTAAAAAAGTTATTTTAACTTTAAATATGATCATTTTGATCTAATAAATTATGTAATGCTGGGGACCAAATAGAACATTTTTAAAATAAAGGGATCAAGTTGTGTTAAGTTACATAAATTAAGAGACTAAATTGATTAATTTTAGAGTTAAAGTGCCGGACTGAACTTTTAGAATATAATTCATATTTATAAAAACGGTTTGTCTAACATGTGCAATATTACACATGTTAAAACAACAAAAATTAGCAAGTTTTTAGGTTCAAGTTTGATTCTTAAATGACATAATTATTTTTTTAACTTAATAAATAAAATAATTCTTGATGAGACTTTATTTATTACAAGCCTTCTATCATAACTATTCCTCCTTCAAGCTATTTTCTTCACTAATCTTGAATACTTTCTCAACCTGACCACCATTCTTGAATTAAGTTAACTCTTTGTCCTTTGAACTAGTTTCATCACTAACCTTGTCATCAAATAGAGGATTCACTTGCTTGAATTCAGTTAAATCTTCCTCCTTGGAACCATTTTCTTCACTCACTTTGGATACTTGATCAGCTGTAGGTCCATAAGCCCAACTGCATACTAAATAATACAGTAGATTAAGAACGTTAATTCCAGCTATAACCCATAAATATTTGTCGAAATGACCCTTGTTAATATTATCAGACATCCATCCTTCTTTGTAATAAAACTCATTTTGGCCAATAACATTGAATGCTTCAGCTATACCAGCCAAACAAAGTGAAGGTGCAAGCCACATTGCAGACATTTTCAACACTCCATGAGTATCATTCAAATATCCTTCTTTGGTTGCTTCCTTTCTCCTTATAGTCTCAAAAATTGCTGCAACTACCAATTGAAGAAAATTAAAAAACAACCCAATTCCCATTCTTCTCTTCGGACCAATACTCATTGGTTTCCCTCTTATCTTTGATGCTAAAGGAATAAGAACACGATCGTAGATAATTATCCATATTAATGATGCAATTATCAAGAAAAGAGAATAAGATCCTGCTGGTATTTCAAAGTTTGAAGTGATATGTCTGTCTAAGGATTTAACTTGCAACAACGCAAACGAGCCTCCAATGTTAATAGACATTGTGATTCAACTTGATCTACTGTGCTAAGACTCCAACGATTTATTGCCGAACCATCTGAGGCTATATCTTGTTCACGATCCTTAATAACAGAAGCTTTATTTAGAAACCTGAAAATGAAATCAAATGTTTAATATGTGAAAGTATTCATTATTAGTCTATTGAAAATAATTAACCACGAACCACAAAAGCTAAAAAGATGGTATAGTAGATTGATTCTATAAACCTTAGTCTATCAGTTGGAACAACAAGATCCGAGTCTATTTTGTGATGGTAAAATTCAGGTGAAGTTTTAGGTGGCAATGGAAGTTTTCTGTTCTTATAGACAGCAATAAATACTTGTGCAAAACCAGCGAACAAGCTGGTTCTTTGTGTAATTTTCACATAAAGTGGAGAAGCAAGAAAGAATAAGACATAGGATAAAATCATGAGTGCTGTTGGAACACCAAAACCAATTTTCCAACCAAGATGATCTTGGATATATACCATTCCAGTGAGAGCTATTATGACAGCTATAGTTGTGAAAGCGTAATTAATACCAACTAAAAAATATTTCCAAAGCTCTATGGTTATTGGAATTATCTTTTCTATTCACTTGGTCAGCACCAAATGCTATAGAGCATGAAATACCACCATTTCCAATTCCTATCAGAATTAACGCAGTGAGTAACATTGCCATTTGACCTGGTATGTTGCTGATGTACAGCCTTCAGGTGCATGGGTGCAAAAAGGAGGCTGCGCCGCTGGGATCATGGCTGTTGACCACAGCAGTGCCATTCCCTGTAACAAAAAAGAGACATCATTAACAACTTTTCTCATTATACCAATAAATTCAGAATATTAATTGAATATACCAAGTTTGGTGTTACTTATTCCGTTGTATGATTCTTGTTCATACAAGTGAACATATCACTTTTGAATCATAAAAAGGAACCTGAGGATAATTTATCAGAATCTCATAGTTGAATATTTTATTTAACTAGTATAATAATCGATTAAATATTTAGTTAATTGATATGAACTCAATATATGTAGGCTATGATCTCCGATATATCGAACCGTCACTGTCACCCAGAGACTTTGAATTCAAGTATTCCTAATAAATCAATATGTTGTAGATCCATCCAGTTTATATACATGGTTATCTTTATATTTTCCTTCTGCACTAAAGTATGATTATAGTTTAATATTTATATTGACCATGTCTCTTTTATGTATGTGATTAATTCAACTCTATACAATTTACTCCCATGTTGGACTTAATAATAGGCATAGTCAAGTAGGCATGACAACGGGATTGGACAGGGGCGGGTTTAAGCATTATTGGCTCCGCACCCGCCCTCCAACCCTTTTGAAGGTAACAATTGAACACTCACCCCACCTCCAATGGGGACGGGTTTCCCAGCCCCACCCCACCCGCAAACATTGTATTATTTTTAAAATAAAAAAATCAAATAAATCTCTTTCAAAAAAGTAAGATAACTCTAATAAACATGTTTCAACAGAGTAACAATATATTAAAAGTGTTTATTTGTAAGTTAATAGGTATAATATTATTAAATATAATAAGGTAAGTTAATAACGGGGACGTGGTGGGGGTGGGTGCAGGGCAGGTATAATCATCTCCGGTCCCGCCCTGTACTAAAAAATTGGGTTTTTCTGCATCTGCACAATCAGTTAAATCGCCTTTTCCCCATTAAATTTGGGGCGGACAGCCGATTCTAGACGGAGGCGGGTTTTAATATCATGTCTATATTCAAGTCAAAAGATAAGAAAAACACAGTGCAATGAAAGATGGAAGTAAATAAAAAATGAATATATAATATTACCATGCAACTGATAAAAGAACCTATTCCAACACCTAGGAATCGACCCACATAAGAATCTGCAATAAAAGCACCAATCAAAGGTGTGAAATTGCTAGCTGCAGTGGATATGAGAAGTATCTGGTTAGCTGTAGCAAAATGAAGGTTGTAAGATCCCATCAAATACGACGGCATGTTGGGCATTAGTCCTGTACTTGCCATCTTAGCAAGTGCTTCATTCCCTGCAATCAAAACAATCACAACAACAATAAAACTATATTATTATAAATCAAAATTTAAGCTCATTAGAAGTAAAAATAAAATAAATAAAAATTCATGCAACTATGCAAGTCATAGATAAGATACCAATGATAAAAGGCATGGTGACAAGACCACCCTTGCGTCTTTCTGGTTGTTATTGAGAAACCATTTCTTCTTCATCAGCAGCATCAACAGAACGAAGTAGAAGTTCCTTGTCCATTTTTTGATTTGTAATAATGTTTCCCGAATGCAAAAGAAAGATACACAGAGAAAAGTAGAGTGAAGTGTTAATTTAAAGTAGCTAGGAATGTTTATGCGAATTTTATTTTATGGGAAATACTAACTTGTGTCCTTATGGCACATGTTAAGAATTCCACTAATAGAAATTATTTATTGGAAATTGTGTTAATTTATTGCTCAAAATATTTAATATTAATTTTTTTCAATAAATTCTTACCATTAATGAAATGAAATTAATGTTTAACATGTACCCTAAAGAGACAAGTTAACATGACACTTATTTTATTTGAAGAAAGCGTGTTTTGAAAACTTATGTGGAAATATTAACAAATGTGCAAAGATATTTATTAAGGAATTATAAAAGTTGAAAAGATATTACTTTAAAAATTATATTTTTTTATTTTTAAAAATAAAAAAAATATTTTTTAAATATAAAATATATATATATATATATATATATATATATATATATATATATATTCCTTTTATTTTTAATTACTTAATTATTACATTTGGGTAATCGGTCTCATCCAAAACTTCTCTACTAATAATAATATATATATTATACCAAAAATAAAAATAAAATAATATATATTAACCTTTGTCAAAAAAAAAATATAGATTAACCGTACTCCAGCAAATTTTCATGATTGTCTAATGATCTTCTTAAAACATACAGCAAATTTTCTCTAATTTTCATGATGGTCAATTAATTTGTTTGTATCTAAAAAAATTGCATCTCTAATTTGAGGCTACCAGTAGTAACTACTGCTTTTTGTCACACATTGCCCTTATATATTTGTAGCATTGTGATTTATAAATGCTTCTATACTGTATAAATAGATGTCTATTTTGAAGTTGTAATACAAATTGTAGGAATTCTTTTCAATTTTCACAGTTCTTGTTTGTTAATTTTACTACAAATCTATGCAGCTTTGGGTGTGGTAAACCTCAAAAAACTATTGGATAATGCAACAAAGGAAATTGGTGGAAAACTATTACTCCCTTGTCCCAGTTTAATTGAGTCATTTCTCATTTCACACAGATTAAGAAAAATGTATAAATGAAGGGTCATGTTAACTTGTGCCCTTAGGGTACATGTGAAGCATTAAATTCTTGCCACTAATGGTAAGTATTAATTGAAAAAATTAATATTAAATTTTTTAAGTAATAAATTAACACAATTTCCGATACAAAATTTCTATTAATGGAATCTTTAACATGTGCCCTAAGGGCACAAGTTAACATTTTCCAAAAATGAAATAGAGAGAAAAATGATTTTGAGTGTCTTTATCAAGTATTTGTGCATTCTTATTTATCATAAATGTAAAGTAGAATATATTGAATTGTGAGTGGTGAAAGTAGTATTAATTAGAGTTATAAAGGGAAAAAGTAATTAATATTGTATTGAAAAGTGAAATGGCTCAATTATTTTGAGACACTTTTTTTTTGTGCAAATAACTCAGTTATTATGGGACGGAGGGAATAAATTTTAATGACATATTAGTATCCATAGAACAGATGAGAGTTGCACTTGAGATAAGTGCGCTACTCATACACCATATTCATAGTTGTTAATACCATTCATTTTTTTTTTCTAATATATAGACAACAGTCACTTGATGATGCACTACTTAGATTTAAGCATTTCTCATTTAATTTTGATGCATGGCAGTGTGGTTACTACAAGCTTTATTGTTTTATTTTGTTTTGCTTTTGATTGTCAAATTGCTTATGGAATTGTGTATTATACTATCTTGCAGGCTTTGCCATTTAAGCGACTTCATACTTCCTTTTCAAGTATTAAGCCATGCATTGTCTTCACTATTTCTCACTATGTATCAATGATAAAAAAGAAAAAACATTACAAATATCAACATATTTTGGAACAACCAATGATCAACAGAAGAAGAAAAACAATACAAATTTATAGACACCATGAGTACTAATGTTATAGCCGCACTCTAGAAACATGGTAAACTTAAACAGTCATTTTGTCAAAATTTATCTGCATATGATTGACAGAGATCATGGAAATTGTTCATTGCAAACCAATTCTCTTTTATAATTTCTCAGGTTATGCTCTTGTATGTATGTCTTGCTGGAAATTATCCTCTCAAAAGCTCAAACCAAGTGTGACACAATGGTCAATTACTCCCTTTAAACTTAGGTCTTGATTGACTTTGTCCAAAGCTTTCCAAAGGGGGGGAATCATAAGGCTGAGAGTTGCAAGAAACCTTAAGATCATTACTTCTACCATACTTGCTGATAAGAACTTTGCACCATAGCTCATCTGGTTTATTTATGAGGTTTCACATCATCTTCATCAAGAAAACCTCATTCATACGATACAATGTGTTGACTTTTATTCATAGAAAGTAAAAAATGTGTTTCCTTTTAAGATGCCTTAATATTTATTTTTCACTTGTAGACTTCTTTTATAAAGGACATTTGTGAAAATAAATGTTTGAAATTGTACTATTGTTCATGTTGTGTCTTCTGCAACGTTGTTGGCAAAATCTATCTGACTTCCGTTTGTTGGAAATTTCATCTTTATTGTGGTATGCTCCAGTCGCCTAAATTGCGGCATTTGTGTTGCTTTCATTGCAGCCTCTAACACCTTCATTGTGTTGACTTTAAGGAGGTGGATTCAGTCTTACACCAGATATATAAGACTCTTGAGAAGAGTTTATACAGAGGATGCACTCCTCACTTTGTAAGCTGATTTTATAAAGATCAGTTAGGCCTCAAATTTCAACATGGTATCAGAGCTTGTCCTAAATCTATTGTTGGGGCATTTAGACCCATTGGGCTAGGCTGAAGCATGGGAGGTATGTTCGAAATTCCGCCTTTATTGCAGTCCGCCCCTAGTCGCCTAAACAGATTTTCAACACCGTTGTGTTTTGTCACCATTTCATTATTATCGTTTTACTATACACATAATGGTTTTGGTTATGAATATTAGTTAGTATTATTGCACAAATTAAGTAAATGTTATCGTATAATTATCGATTAATACGCGTGTCATGACACCCTAATAGCTGGCCTACACGAGTTTCATAGTAATTTATCGACAATAATTACTAATCTAGCATCCATGTGTCTTAATCTTAAGGTTCATAAGAAAATCTTAGAAATCTAAGAATTTAAAATAAATAAAATATATTAACTAATATTTTTCAAAAAAAATAAATAATAATAATTCATGAATGAGGAGTGCTATGGACACTCACATTCTAACATTCTTTCTAACACTCACTTATGAAACACATATGATATGTGGGTTCCACAATTTGAAAATTAATCTCATATTTAATGGTAAGACTCACACAAGTTTCATCCAATAAAATAGTAAGCGTTAGAAAAAGTGTTTGTGGTATTTCTCGGAATGTATTGGATCAATTATAAGCCTTCTATCATAACTATTCCTCCTTCAAGCCATTTTCTTCACTAATCTTGAATACTTTCTCAACCTGACCCCTATTCTTGAATTCAGTTAACTCTTTCTCCTTTGAACTAGTTTCATCACTAACCTTGTCATCAACTTGTGGATTCACATTCTTGAATTCAGTTGAATTTTCCTCCTTGGAACCATTTTCTTCACTCACTTTGGATACTTGATCAGCTGTAGGTCCATAAGCCCAAATGCATACTAAATAATACAGTAGATTAAGAACGTTAATTCCAGCTATAACCCATAAATATTTGTCGAAATGACCCTTGTTAATATTATCAGAAATCCACCCTTCTTTTCCTCCACTTGAAGTAGTGTTTTCAATAGTGCTGAATACAAAAGAAGATACCAAGTTTCCGGCAGCCATTGCCAATCCAGAAAGTGCAGAAGAAACACTAGACATAGTCTTTGGAAACTCTTTGTAATAAAACTCATTTTGGCCAATAACATTGAATGCTTCAGCTATACCAGCCAAACAAAGTTGAGGCGCAAGCCACATTGCAGACATTTTCAACACTCCATGAGTATTATTCAAAAATCCTGCCTGAATTGCTTTCTTTCTTCTTATACTCTCAAAAATAGCTGCAACTACAATGTGAAGAAAATTAAAAAACAAGCCAAGTCCCATTCTTATCTTTGGACTGATACTCACTGGTTTCCCTCTTATCTTTGATGCTAAAGGAATCAGAACACGATCATAGATAATTATCCATATAAGTATTACAAAGATAAGGATTATTGTAAAAGATCCTGCTGGTACTTCATAGTTTGAATTTGAAATGATATGTCTGTCTAAGGATTTAGCTTGCAGCAATCCAAATGAGCCTCCAATGCTAATAGACATTGTGATCGCTGTTGACCACAATGGAATAACTTTAATAATGGCTTTCAGTTCTTCAACTTGATCTACTGTGCAGAGACTCCAACGATTTATTGCTGAACCATCTGAGGCTATATCTTGTTCATGATCCTTAATAACACAAGCTTTATTTAGAAACCTGAAAATGAAATCAAATGTTTAATATGAGAAATGATTTTTGTACAACCTGAATTTTTGTTCAAATAACATGACTGATTTAATCCGTATGTACAAAATATGCAAAAGCTAAAGTGATGGTATAGTAGTTTGATTCTGTATACCTTAGTTTATCAGTTGGAACAACAAGGTCTGAGTCTTTTTTGTGATGGTAAAATTCAGGCGAGGTTTTCGTTGGCAATGAAAGTTTCCTGTTCTTATAAGCAGCAACAGATGCTTGTGCAAAACCAGTGAGCAAGCTGGTTCTTTGTGTAATTTTCACATAAAGTGGAGAAGCAAGAAAGAACAAGACAGTGGATAAAAGCATGAGTGCTGCTGGAACACCAAAACCAATTCTCCAACCAAGATGATCTTGGATATATACTATTCCAAATAGAGCTGCTATGAAAGCTATAGTTGTGGAAGCATAATACCAAGTGAAGAATATTTCCAAAGCTCTATGGTTATTGGGATTATCTTTTCTATTCAGTTGGTCAGCACCAAATGCTAAAGAACATGAAATACCACCATTTCCAATTCCTATCAGAATTAACGCAGTGAGTAACATTGCCATTTGACCTGGTTTTGCTGATATACAGCCTTCAGGTGGATTGCTGCAAGCAGGAGGCTGCACCGCCGGGATCATGGCTGTTAACCACAACATTCCCATTCCCTATAACAACAAACAAACAAATAAAAAAGAGGGATGGTTACCAACTTTTTTCATTATACCAATAATTTCAGAATATTAATTGAATTATACCAAGTTTTGTGGAACTTTTTTCCTTTATATGATTCTTTTTCATACTTTTGATTTGTAAAATGGAATCTGAGGAGAATTTATCAGAATATCATAGTTGAATATTTTAATTGATATGGACTCAATATATGCAGACTATGATCTTCAATATTTTATACACACCGCTTATCGTCTTGCCTAAGACATATGGAGTCGTAGTTGAGAAAGAATCACAAATTTAGGGGTATTCATTATGACATTATCCGTTTCTCTTTATGTTTCAGATTAGTGTCGCCCACAGACTTTAGCCATAGATTCAAGTGTTAAAGTATGATTAAAGTGTAATATCTATATTGAGCATGTGTTCTATGTGTGTGATTAATTCAAATATATACAATTTACTCCCAGATAAGATAAGAAAAACATTATGGTGGAATGAAAAAAGAAGTAAACCAAAAATGAATATATAATATTACCAGGAAACTGATAATAGAACCTATTCCAACACCAAGAAATCGACCAATATAAGAATCTGCAATAAAAGCAGCAACAACAGGTGTGAAATTTCCAGCTGCAGAGGACATGAGAAGTATCTGAGTAGCTGTGGCAAGATGAAGGTTGTAAGATCCCATCAAATACAATATCATGTTGGGTCCAAGTCCAGTACTTGCCATCCTAGCAAGTGCCTCATTAGCTGCAACAACAAAACCATATTAATATTATACATCAAAATTCAAGCTCATTCCAAGTAAAAATAAAAATGCATGCAAGTTATAGATATTAGATAAGATACCAATGATAAAAGGCATGGTGACAAGACCACCCTTGCGTCTTTCTGGTTTTTGTTGTGAAACCATTTCTTCTCCATCAGCAGCATCAACAGAACAAAGTTGAAGTTCCTTGTCCATTTTTTTTATTGGTAACTAATAATGTTCCTGATGCAATAAGATATATATAGAAAGATAAGTAGAGTGAAGTGTTAATTTAAAGTAGCTAGCAACGTGGATGCAAATTATTATATTTTATTTGAAGAAACCTTTTTTGTTTTCTTTCTTTGATTTTACTAAAAAAAAATATAAGTAAATACTGTCTGCTTGGGTTTGCTCTTCATCACAATATTTACAGTCATAGTTCCCTTTCCTGTTGCCGGTTTGCACCACCACTGCCATGAGCCCAGCCATGGCTTTCGATTGGCAAACTGAATTGGCAACTACGGTGAAATCCCCCTCCACAGCGGTTCCACCAGCACACCTTATCCAAGCACCAACGACAAAATCCTTCGCGCAGGCTCTTGTTTCTGCGACTGTGACAGAAAATTCAGCACCACTGCCATCTCCGATTGTCCGTGGTGAGACCCTAAGCATTCAGATTTCTCAGGAAACATACGCACGAGGAATTGAGGTATGCAAGCGTAACCTACGAGGCAGACTTATGCTAAGTAAAGGCGACAAACCCGATGGTTATAGGGAAGTTTTGATAAAGCTCCAGCAACTCTGGACGAATATTGGGCCATGGAAGATGACACCACTGGGCAAGGGCTATTTTGAATTTGCTTTTGCTTCAAATGATGATATGCGATCAGTTTGGGCCAAGGGTACCTTGAACCTTAAACCGGGATTGCTTCGGCTTTTTGAATGGACAAAGGATTTTAGTGCACGCACCCAACGCCAAACTCACGCTCAGGTTTGGATTCGATTACACGAACTGCCCCAAGAATATTGGATGGACCGTACCTTAAAGGAGATTGCAAGCGCGGTGGGAACCCCACTGCTTGTTGATTCAGCCACACAAAATCGCGTCTTCGGACACTACGCGCGCATTTTGGTGGATATGGATCTATCCCAACATATTTTCAACAAGGTTTTGATTGAGAGAGAAGGCTACTCCTTTACCATTGAAATTACTTATGAACGTTTGCCCTTGTTTTGCACTCATTGCCGAAGCATTGGACACCACATCACTAATTGTCGGTGGTTGCAGCCGGCTAAGGATGCTCACGTGCCTGATAAACAGAAAAATAAAATAATATCACAGAAGCTGCAGGCTCAGAAATGGCAGCCAAAGGATAATCTCGATGGTATTGGTTCATCAAGAGCTTTTCAGGCTCCGGAGGTCAACAATGAGGCAGCTGATTGTACAAGGTCGCAAGCGGATGCTCTTCCGTTACAATTACAGCTGGAAGCCACAGCCAGACATGACGAACAAGCTGTTGATGTTTCTGTTCAGGTTGCTGCATTACATACGCAGGCAGCGGTTCAGTTGGCAAAACAGCCTGCAGACCTCACGTGCACATTTGATAATGTTGAACCTGCCATTCGCCAAGAAACTAGGCCCTCCACATCTGTTCATGTTCTAGAGGAAATTAATGATGCTGAAGATCAAGTGCACCCTGAAAATGCATGCGTTGAATCTGCAGCACTGCACCAGCAACCGTCCTTTGATGTTATGACAATGGAACATTCAGCACGAGTGCCAACCAAACAGACAGAGACAGCAGGCAAAGCTCGTGATGAAGCTACTGAAGTCAGTGTAATTCCTGTACGAGATGTCTCTATTCAGCCCCAAGAAATTCAGGTTTCACAAAATGTGCAAAGTGACTTGGATTTATGGGCTCGCATTCGTGAGTATGACCAACAGATGGCAGAAGAGGGCTTCACGCAAGTGCTTTCCAAAAAGCAGCAGCAAACAATGAAAAAACAAGCGTTAGGAAAAGCTTCGTACAATACCCGTGCCAAGGGTACACATCCTCCTTCTCAATGAATCTCATTTATTGGAACATCCGAGGTATAGGTAATTTCAAATCTAAAATTGCCCTGAGAAATTTATTTCTGTCACATAAACCGTTAATTATTTTTATTGTGGAGCCGAAGATCTCTTTTGAGCATGTTCCTTCTTGGTATTGGAATAGTATTGGAGTATCGAAATATTGTTTGAATGCTAGAGAAAATATGCTTCCAAGTCTATGGACCCTTTGGGGCAATGATGTTCCATCAACTATTTTATTTGTATTTGATCAATGCATAGCTTTAGAAATTACTTGTCATCAGTCCACAGTTTATATTGCCGCGGTTTATGCTAGTATTTATTATTTGAAGCGTCGTGAACTTTGGGCTGATTTATCTCATCTTCAAGGATGTTTTGACGGACCTTGGTTATTTATTGGTGATTTTAACACGGTGTTGGGTGCTCATGAGAAGCGTGGTCGTAGACCTCCGCCACCGTTATCGTGTCTGGATTTTTTGAATTGGTCGAATGCAAACTTGTTAAATCATCTTCCTACTTTGGGTGCATTCTATACTTGGACAAATGGCAGGTTTGGCTCAGAAAATGTGGCCCTCCGTCTTGATAGGGCTATTTGTAATGAGGAATGGATTAACTTATGGCGCACCACTTCTTGCTCCGCTCTGGTGAAGCATCAATCAGATCACCATCCGCTTCTCCTATCGAGTGATTTCTCTGTGGTGAATCGTACGAGCACTTTCAAATTTTTTAAAACCTGGACTTCTCATGAGGATTGTCGGAGGCTTGTAATGGAAACCTAGGCAAAAAAAATTAGGGGGCATGGTATGGCTCGGCTTCAGGCAAAGCTAATGCATATGAAAAAAAACATTTAAGCATTGGAATAGGACGGTATTTGGGGATGTTGAGAGGCAGGTCCGTTTGGCGGTGGATGAAGTTAACCGCATTCAACAAATTATTGACACTGAGGGTTCTTCGGATGAGCACTATCTCCAAGAGCTAGAGGCTCAACTTCTTCTAACCAAGGCATTGAAGTATCAAGAGGATGTTTGGAGAGAAAAAGCTAGAGACCAAAAATTTATTCATGGTGACAGAAACACAACTTATTTTCACCGTTTAGCAAAAATCCGATCCTCAAAAAATTCTATTAATTTTTTGTATGATGGTGAGCTTGTTATTATTGAACCTTCTGACATTGAGGTGCACGTAATTAATTATTTCCAATCCATTTTTACTGTGGCTAACAATTGTATTCCTAATGATTTGATTCCGGAAACTATTCCTTCTTTGGTGTCTATCGATGAGAATAATATGCTGCTGAGGATTCCTCAACGTGAGGAGGTCAAGGATGCGGTGTTTGCTCTTAATGGGGATGGAGCCCCGGGGCCTGATGGGTTTGGTGGTCATTTTTATCAAACTTATTGGGACATAGTTGGTGCTGAGGTGGTTCAATCGGTCCAAGAGTTTTTTATTTCTGGTGTGCTTGCTAATAATATTAATAATAATCTCATTGTGCTCATTCCGAAGGTGCCTGGTCCTCGTGTAATGGGGGACTACCGTCCTATTTCTCTGGCTAATTTTCAGTTCAAAGTTATCACTAAAATTCTTGCAGACAGGTTGGCAAATGTAACCATGCGAATTATATCTATTGAGCAACGCGGTTTCATCCGTGACCGTCAAATTTCTGAGTGCGTGATTTTGGCATCTGAAGCTATTAATACTCTTGATAAGCGGCAGTACGGTGGTAATATAGCATTAAAGGTTGACATTGCTAAGGCATTTGACACGTTGGACTGGAATTTTTTGCTCGAGGTTCTTAGAAGGTTCGGTTTTGATGAAATGTTTGTGACTTGGATCTTGTTGATCTTGCAATCAGCCTGACTCTCCGTGCTTGTGAATGGCAAGGCTGTGGGTTTTTTCTCATGTTCTCGTGGTGTTAGGCAAGGGGATCCATTATCCCCTCTCCTTTTCTGCATTGCGGAGGAGGTGCTCAGTCGAGCTTTGTCCATGGCAACTGCTGCAGGCCGTATCACCCCTATGACCTATTGTCGTGGGGTTTCTTTCCCCACTCATATTTTATATGCTGACGATGTTATGATTTTTTGTACAGGAACTAAAAGTAATATCTGAGAGCTCCTAAATATTTTTCAGAAATATTCGGAGGTTTCTGGACAAATTATTAATAATGCCAAAAGTCGCTTATACACATGTGTTATGACTGCTACTCGTACCCAAATGATTGCTGCTTTATTGGGGTTCACTGTGGGAACTGTCCCATTTATTTATCTGGGGTGCCCTATTTTTCAAGGAAAGCCGAAGGTTGCTCACTTTCAAATGGTTTCAGACAAGATCAAAGCGAAGCTCGCAACTTGGAAGGGTTCTCTTCTCTCAATTATGGGTCGTGTTCAGCTGGTTAAGTCTATTATTCATGGAATGTTGGTTTATTCGTTTCATGTCTATATGTGGCCCAAACGGCTGCTCCGTATGTTAGATACCTGGTTAAAAAATTTCATTTGGAGTGGCGATGTGATGACCCGGAAAGTGTGCACAGTTTCTTGGAATTATCTTAGTCGTCCGTGGGCGGAGGGGGGTTTGGACCTCAAACCAACCCGCTTGATTAATTATTCTCTTATATTTAAGTTAGCTTGGAACCTTCTCACTACAAATTCTCAATGGGCAGCCCTTCTCAAGCAAAGATTTTTCTCCAATGGTAAACCTGCTGATCATTATTTTAAATCTTCTGTTTGGGCATGTATCAAGATTCATATTGGTGCGGTAATCTCTAACTCTCTTTGGATTGTGGGAACCGGTGAAAATATCTCTATCTGGAATGATAATTGGTTGGGTATTCCTATTGTTGATTTATTTGATATTGATCCGTATTTTCATGCCGGTTTCAAAGGAAGATTGTCGGAAGTTATTGTTGATGGTGGCTGGAATTTGCCATCGAATCTCCTAGTGAATGAGGTGACTTCTAGATTTCCTACAATTCCGCGTGTACCCCTTCCAGATACCCTTGTTTGGTCTCACTCTACAGACGGTAAAATATCTTCAAAAAATGCGTTGGCTTTCCTCACGCCGCCTCACCCCACTCTACCTTGGGCGGACTTAATTTGGACGGGGTGCATTCCTCCCTCTCATTCTTTTACCTTTTGGCGTTGGATGCATAGAAAGATGCCTACAGATGAGAATCTTCGTACGCGGGGTTGTATTTTAGTTTCGTTATATTGTTTCTGCTTACACACCGTTGAAACCTCTGATCATTTATTCCTTCGGTGCACATTTGCAATGGATCTTTGGGCTTGGCTGGGTGGCAAGCTCAATTGCGTGATAGATTATGCATCTGCGCTTTCTCTTCTTTCTTGTATTCCCACTCGGTGTTCTTCTCAGGTCACTGATTTATTTATTGTAGCAGTCATTCATACGGTCCACACTATTTGGCTATCGCGTAACTTTATCTAATTCTCCTCTACTGAAGTTAATGTTCATTCAGCAAAGGTGAAAATTCACTCATTGGTGGCCATGTCGGGTAAAGCTTCGGTAGGGAAATGCTTGCACACAGATTCTGCTTTCCTTGACTCTTTCGCGGTACTTGCACACTACCGTACTGTGAAAGAAATTATTCCTGTTATTTGGAAGGCTCCCAGTTCTCCTTGGCTGAAAGTCAATACTGATGGTTCCGTTATTGATGGTCATGCGGCCTGTGGGGGCCTTTTTCGGGACTCCCGTGGCTCTTTTCTTGGTGCTTTTGTTTGTAATATTGGTGTTGCTTCTGTGTTCCATTCGGAAGTCTTGGCTTTCATTCTAGCTATGGAGCATGCGGCTCAACATGGATGGCGAAATGTTTGGTTAGAAAGTGACTCAACTAGTGCTATTTTAATCTTTTCGAATCCTTTTTTAGTTCCATTGCTACCTCGGAGCAGATGGCATAACGCCCGTAGTCTTGGCATTCAGATCATCGCGTCTCATATTTTTCGTGAAGGAAATTGTTGTGCGGACAGGTTAGCGAATATGGGACATGATATTTAGGGTTCGGTTTGGATCAGCACACTCCCGACGGAGTTTCATCTTGATTTCTTTCGTGATAGAGTTGGTTTGCCTAACTATAGGTTCCCTTAGCCTATAGCAAGCAGTTATTCTTTTATTTTTCAGTCTTTATTCTTTGGAGGGTTTTGGCCTAGTCCCCCCTCTCTTTGTATATATTTCCCCCCCTTTTTTTTATAATAAATTTTTCGAGTTTGGCGGCGTAGGATAGAGGTTTCCCGGGGTGCCAACATAGTTGAGATGTTGGTGTTGCCTCTTGACGTCGGTCCTCTCTCCTTGCCTAGCAAAAAAAAAAATATTGTCTGTTCCCATAAGTTTGCAAGCATGCTATCAATGATTTTGCTTCTTAGTGCATATTTGGAGTGGTCTTTGATAAAACAAAAGCATATTTGCACACTATTCCATGAAAATCAGCTGAGAATTGAAGTTCCACCTTAAAATAGTTTTTTGTCATAATTTTAAGCAAAACGTGATTTGCAGTCGCCCATCCAACCAGACACTTGATATCAGATGTTGTTGATTTTCTTTAAGGGTCCGTTTGATGGTCAGGATATGATAGAGGCAGGATATGATATAAAACTGAATAGAGATAGGATATGATAAGGACATGATAAACATTAATCATATAATATGTTTGATGCGCACATGATAACAAACAGAATATCATTATAATTAAATGAAAAAATTGCTCTCATAATTAATTAAATATTATAAAAATGGCATGTTTTAAATTATAATAGAAAATACATGCTATCATTATTTTAAAAATGACAATATTTTAAAAATGGCAGAATATCAAGATAATAAATAATGAGTGATCTTCTAATCCCATCAGGATAATTTCTAACCTAGCCTATACTTAGGATAGAAATTACAAAGGAAAGTCAGGATAGGATAGGAAAATGGTTTATTTTATCCTATCCTTTTGGTGCATCAAACATGAGATTTAAGCAGGATATGATTAATGTATCATATCATGTCTCCTTATCTGACCATCAAACGAACCCTAAAAGATTTAGATAATTAACATGTATAACAATATTGTGTCTTCAATGTTCATAAATTGTTTTTAAGAGGATTGATTTTAGGGTCATGTTAACTGGTGCCCCCGGGGCACTGGTTAAGCATACAAAAAAATGAATTTATTACCATAAAAGGAAACTTTGTTGACTTATTTATGGATTAATTACACAGTTTTCAATGCAATAATTACTATATAATTTCCCTTTTTAGTATCCTTAACCAGTGCCCGAGGGCACCGGTTAGCATTTCCCTTGATTTTAATATAAAAAATTATTAACGACACAATCATTTACCATTCTGTTTCTGCATAATTTATTTTTAAAATAAAATAAAATTTAGTTTTAAATTTGAAGAATTGTGGAATGAAATGAAATGAATGTCAATTTGGTTTTGTGGACAATCAAGTCAGTTGCGTTGCGTATGCGTGTGTACGCACTTAAGGTCTCAAAAGGTCCCCAAAAATCAATTAAACATTGACAGATATATTTTGAACCACACACGATATCTTCTCCGACACTTGTTTATTTGGCGGAGTCTACTATTGGAAATGATTGATTTTATTTGATTCTTCCTTATTTTAACAATTAAGATGATGTGTTTAATTTGGTGATTTTAATCGGTTGATGATGTTAGTTGTTTTATACTGTCAATCTATTCTACTTAATCGCATATAAAAAAAATATAGGTATTATCATGAAGCAAGTGGAGAAAACCAAAAATCAATATCATTGTTAGTTGATAGACCCTCACCACTATGCTGAGAAAAACAAAAATCAAAAGCCTCTACAAAAGACTTAGAAACTTATGGAAAATATTAACAAATGTCCAAGAATATTTGTTAAGAAATTATAGAAGTTGAAAAAGCATTACTTTAAAAATTATGTATTTACCTTTTTAAAAGTTGAAAAATATTTTTTCTAATATAAATTTCTTTAATTTTTTAATTACTTAACTAATTACTTAATCAGTATGATCCAAAACTTATTACAATCAATAAAACAAAAAAAATGCAAAAGGAGCATGTCAAGTTTGCTAGTGGACCCTCACCATTGTCTCGTCGACGCCTACAATTATTGTTACTAAATTCTCAAATCTTTCATCTTGGTTTCACACCATTTAAAAAAATATATATTTTGGTTTCACACTATACATTCAATGGTTTACGTATGAGAGTTTGACTCTACTCAGTTTACTTTCTCTTATTTATCGTCTATTTATAAAAGAGATAAATAAACATAATAGATTAATGATTAGTAGATCCCACATGAGAGACTGAAAGTATCTTTCATTTTAAAATAATTGTATTGTTTATAAAAATATATATTTTAAAATAATTGATTCATATTATTAATTATTTTTTTCAATTATAACTCTAATTAATATTACTTTCATTAATCTTAATTTAATATATTCTATTTTCAATCTATAATAATGAGTAATGCGCCAATATATGACATTCAAAATCATTTCTTTCGCTTTCACTTATACATTTTTTTTTATTATGTATGAAATGATCAAAAAGTTCTATTAATATGAAATGAAGGAAGTAATTAATAAAAAATAATAATAAATGAATTAAATCCAAACTCTACGGTAGGGTGGCATTTAGGATGATAAATTTAAAAACTTTCTTTATGATTAATTTTCAACGCATCAATTTCTATAAAAATTTATCTTTAAAGATTGATAAGGATAGTGAGGACATTTATTAACATTTCTCTAATTTAATTTAGGAGAATGTTAACCAGTGCCCTAGGGACGTTGGTTAAACATGCAAAACAAGTAAGTTTTCATGAAAAAGTTGTATAATTATTACTTGGTTAAAATAACATCTTGTATTTTCAAAATAAATTTTTTATTTCTAAAATCTTTAACCAATATCTCGAGGGTACTAGTTAGCAAGACATGTTAACTTGTGCCTCAAAGCACAAGTTAATGATTCAAATATATAAATAATTTACTGAAATATGTGCATTGATTTAGTATTTAACTTTTTAATCAATTAAATGCACAAAAGCTTAGAGAATTTTTTTTTAAAAGTTTCTTAACATATGCTCTAAGGGCACAAGTTAACACTACTCTTTAATTTATTAATGGTTGATTGACATGACATTAAGGAGGAATACCTGCAATTTGAGACCCCGCAATAACCACTATTTTAATGAAAAATGCAAGATCTTTGATTTCAACAAAACAGACTTACCGATAACCAGGCCCACATTCACCATTTGTCGCTTTTCTCGATAAAATTATATTATTTCTCTTTGTTCTCTCATTTTTAATTTTATGAAAAATACTTCCAAAAAAATACTCATTCTAGTTACATTTATAAATAATTTTTACTTTTTTAGATTCATTAATTAAATCATGTATACAGACTATATATAGTCCAGATACATCAGTTATTCAATAAGTATAAAAAGTAAAATGTTGCATATAAATATAATTGAAGGAAGTATGTCGCAGTCCCAAAGTTCACAATAATCACTTGCGTCTTTAAACGCCTTCTACTCATTCCAAACTTCAAAATTATAATCACAACAACAAAAATCATCCTAGATCAACTGTCTTCCCCTTTTTCTATTTCCAATTTTTGTTTGAATGCACTAAAAAGCAAGGGTAAACTATTTCAAAATTTTCGTCCATCGACAAATGGTGTTCTGGTTTTCTCTCTATCTAAACAACAATTAAAACTTCTTGCCAAATACCAATGTTTATTTGAGTTAAATATATTTTTAATCCTATAAACATTCAAATTTGTCATTTTAGTTCTCTTAATATTTTTCTTTAATTTTTAGTCTCCAAAAATTTTCATTCATCATTTTTTGTCTTTATTTATAAATCAACTCATGTGTATCATTCAAAATTTTGTTTTTTCAATTTAGGGTCATCTTTAAAATATTACAAAAATCTTCTAGATTTTTTTTTAACAAAATATGAATTAAATAAGTAAATAAAAACATAAATTAAATATGAATTTTTATGTTTTTGACATTTAAAACTTTATATTTTGTTTAAGAATTCTATTTTTTTTTTTTGAGAAATTCATATAATATTCTAAATACTATTGAAAAATTTCATTCAAATATTTGATTGGTACACCTTAAGTGACTGATAAATAGTGATTAAAAGTGATAATTAAATACTTTTAAAAGACGAAAACTGAAATAAAACTTTTAAAAAGATTAAAACAAAAAATTTGGAATAATTAACAATTGCAATCAACATGTGTTGATTAAAAAGTTCACTTTTTCATTATAAGACTTTCTCACGCTAAACGCCACCTCCACACGGTTTGATGTTGAGTTGCACTTGCACAGTTGCACCTATGCTTGTCTATTTTATTTTATTTTATTTGTAATAATCATGATATAACACCAATTATTCATTTTTTATCGTTTAGACCCACCAGCGCATGGGTAAGCACTTGGGTGACATAAAATTGGTGATATTGACCAACTACATGTGACTTTTTTTTCTCTTTCTTAAGGCTTGTGACATTGTGATATCGATATCATTAATTTTATGTCACCTAAATGTTCCTCAGCACATCCATCCCCAAGTATGAATGAAAATAACCCGTTCATACGCACTCATATTCCTTGAATATTAGTATAACCCACATTCATTTAATGAAAAAACACTATACCCACCTCTCCTTTTTTTTTTTTAGGGAACACTATACCGAACTGTTTTAGGAATAATCAACAAATCTTAATAGTTGCTTGCATCTCTACTTGGAGCACTACAGTGTGTAGACGTCCACCTCGGCCGGTAATAATAATAAAGTAGTTACTCAATTCAAGCTTCGAGGTTCACGTGGAGAACGCTAGCAAGCTAGGATTTTTGGAGAAACTTTTATCATATGTTTGTCTTCAAATCATGTCTAAATCATAAAAAAAAAAAAAGTTTTATTAACTATTATTTCCGAAGCACTCTTTAAATATTTTAAATTAAATAATTATTTTTAAAAAAATATTAAAGTTTTTTATTTTCAATGCATTAATTACACAAAAATTTAAGAAAAGTTGTTATTTAAGATTCTTACTTAGAGCATCCACAATGGTAGTTCACTAGTATGGACTCCTTAAATGGACATCACGTGTACACATAACCTATTAATAATTTTTTAATAAAAGCACATATTAATGACTCCAATGACAATACATGAATATTTAAACTTTACAAGTTAGTGACAAGCATAGGTGCAACTGTGCAAGTGCTTAAATAGGTTTCACTAACTTTACATAATTAAACAAAAATAATTTATTACTTATTTTGCTAGTGGGACCAATTAGTATATGTTTTGTTACTTATTTAAACGTAAGATCTGTTAGTTGCCTATGAGAGAAAAATATAATTGTCTGTTACTTAATAGAGACTCATTTTTTCTTCCTTCAACGAAAGTCCTTAACAAAAAGTGGTCTTTGTTAAGTAAGGATTTCATTGAAGATGTTCTTAATGCCAAAAATATTAGTTAACATTTTTAAAAAAAATCATATGTCTTGATAATATAATAAAGTCTGATTGATAGAGGGGGGCAGGGGGCCACTGCCCACTCGCATGGTCCAAGTTTTATAATCTTGAATACACCCAAGTCTACAAATCATAGGCAAGACTTTCTATTTTTGGACGGTGTGTTTGAGAGTCGAGTTTTAAAAGGAAAGAGAGAAGAACACTTATTTTTCTTTTCTTTTTGAGAAGACTTACTTCTAAAAAAAATTTAAATAAGTAAATAGTCTCCTTAAATATATGAACATTTGATTTTAGTTCCTCTAAAATATTTTTTAAGTTTTTGGTCCCTCTAAAATTTTTCATCAATGAAATTAGTCCATCAATAAAATATTTTAGGAGAACTAGAATCAAATGTTGATATATTTAGAGGGACCATTTACATAATTAACCCCAAAAATTTATGATGATTATGGAGTAAATGTTTTTTAAAAAAATTAAATGTGTTTGACGTATTATGATTATTAATTACAATGTTATATTTTTTAGGCTAAAATGCATTTTTCCTCCCTAAATTTTAAAAAGTTGTAATTTTGACGTCCTAAGATTTAACACATTTGCAATAATATATTTGGGTCAATTTTGACTCAGTCAACGCCTACGTGGCATACCACGTGTGTAAATAATGAATTAAAAAAATACGACATAATCATTTTATAAATTAAATAAATTAAAAAAGATATTAAAAATTAAAAAATCAGAAAAAATTAAAAATAAAACCCAAAACAATACAAATTCATCATTCTTCATCTCTGTCAATCCAAACCCAGAATAAAAAAAAATTTAATTAATTCAAAAGACACAAAATTGTATTCATTTTCCAACTTTCAGAACATACATGAATGGAAAGAGCATAGAAGAAAAGTAGATCCACAAACAACCCTGCTGCACATACTAGCAAGACGACTCGGTTCCATTCTTGCAACCACGTTGCTCGTGGGTCTACTACTCGACTGATACTTGTTCAAGATTTTGACCTTCTATAATTCACCGCTTGCTGCTCTTCTTCCTCCTCGTCATCATCGTCTTCATTCGCGGTGTTGTATGTTGTGTCATCATGTGTGAAGCACGTGGTGGCCACGGTGGATATAGGAAGAGTGTTAGGCAGTGTTCCTTTGATTATGGATGTTAGGACCTGCAGGTTCAGATTTTGGTTGGATTGGATTGATAAAAAGAAGTGAAGATGAAGAAATGAATTGAAATTAAAAAAAAAAAAACTGATTTTTTTAATTTCATTTTAATTTATTTAATTTAAAAAATGATTATGTGGATTTTTTTTTTAAATTCAATAATTACACATGTGACATGCCACATAGACATTGACTAAGTCAAAATTGGCCAAAGGACTATTATTGCAAAGAAGCTAAATCTTATGGGACCAAAATTGTCATTTTTATTCATAGAGGCCAAAATCGCAACTTTTGGAAACTTAGGGGGAAAAGTGCACTTTAGTCTATTTTTTATAAAGGTAATTTTTCTTTTCTAACCTCAAAGCACTCAATCATTTTTGTTGGACAACATAATGAGGTTTTTGGTCAACTCTTTAATCAACTTAAGATTACAATGGTGTGATTGATGAGGTATTCTTCCATGGTCACAAGACCAAATCAATAATGTTTGGACACACACATAAAAATATTCTACTCAAAATATTCAATCATCTTTTTTATCAATTTCCTCCTTATTATTAAAAAAATATTTTTTTATGTGTGTGACCAAACACTATTTGTTTGGTCCTGTGACTATATTAGAATTTCTTGTGATTGATAACATAAGAAAGGATTTTTTATTTTTTATTTTGGTTTAGATTCTTGAATTCTCTTCTAGTACTATTTCTTTCATCTATCTTGGTTTACCTATCTTTAAAGGTAAAACAAAAGTTGTGCACCATATGCTTGTTGTAGACATAATCAAGTTGTTAAAATTGTGATTCGACTAATGCTTATTTACACCTTTCTTTTTTATTGTTTGCATATACCTCCTATTAACATCGTTAATAGATGGATTAGAAACTTTGTGTGATCTTATAAAAATTGATCGAAGAAAGATGGTTGCACTAACTTAGCATAAGGTGTGCACTCCTATCAATCAAGGAGGGCGACCTTGGGTTGAAATCTATAAGCGATATCAATGTGGCTGCCACCCTCAAGCTTTGTTGGGAGTTGGTAACTCCAAATGACTTGGATCGTCACTTTGTCTTGTCCCAAGACTTGTGTTTGAGGGGTAGTAGACCGTCGATATTCTATTAAGAGCTTAGTGTCCTTTCACAAGGGCTTGCTGGCCTAAGGGTGCGCCCCCATTCCTAAAATCTTGTCACCATCATTATGGCTTCTAGAAGAATCTATAGTGCGTGCTTTGTATATAAAACGTGACATAGGGCCTAAGTCACATAATTATAAGCCCAAAAGGAGTTATAAATATCCACTTTGAGATCATTCTCAAGACATGATCAAAAGAGACTAAACCCTAGTTATCAATATTGTATTCACCACAAGTACATGACCAATAGGTCATTCTTCTAAAGGTTAGAGTTTTGAGATCTCAACGACCCCTGGAACACACAATATAACCTATTACCTGCTCTATCTATTCATGTGATCTTCAGGACCCCATACCCATTCGTACTATAAAAAAGGAACCACCTTCAACCTGTTGATACTTCATCTCCACGACATCATCTTTACTTCCTCTACAAGCTCATCAACCTCCTTTAGCATGTTATTGAAAACTTTGTCATTTCTATTTCTCCAAATCATATAAATTACCCATATTTACCTTTTCAATAATTTACACATATTAGCCTACATTTTTGTTGTTGCATATTTACATGCATTATTATAAAATATAGTTGAAATATGATACTGAAAAAGAAATAAAATTCTATTATATATAGTTAAATTCTCTAAAATCTCATGTTAAAATAGAGTATAATTTTATCGGTCTATTAAGTTGTTAATATTTAAAAATACACCAAATTTAGTTATTTAAATATGTTAATATAAAATATGTTTTTAAATAGCCTTATAAATCATACTACTTTCAAAAAAGTCAAATCCATACCTAAAAATAAACCTTACTAGGTAACAAGTCAATAGGACTTGAATTTTTTAGTTAGACTAAGCTTGAGTCTTGCAAAGTCTAGTTTGACAATCAACTTCAATTTTGCTTCTAGCATGTCTGCATGTGATACTAGGACCAAGCACAATCTTCTACTCCTCAAGTCATTTGCCTTATTCCCTTCTACATTCTAATTATTATTTTAAAGAAATTATTAACTAATTAATTGATATCATTGCAACTCATTTAGGTTGGCCTAGTGGTATTGACTTGAAACTTGGGAGTGTGCTCCTCCTTAAGGTCTCCGGTTTGATTCTTTTTGGTATCAATTTGAGGGGTTAGTTTAGCTTCTTAAATTTAATAAATAATAATTTGCAATGATATCAATTTTTTTTAATATGCTTCCGTTTCTATTGGAGTAGGTAAACCATCATACCAAATTGTCCTCTAGAACAACAAATGCACATACCAACATTAAAACAATGATTTTATTTGAACAAGGCGTCATCAACATTGCATTTTACCTCTCCGTCTCTAGGTGGCTGCCATATAATGTTGCTGATAGTTATGCTGTTTGCGTTAGTCTCCCTTTGCCAGACCTCCATCCATTGCCACATCCTTCTCTACATCCTCCCATACTTTTTCATTTCTTCTCTGCCAAATGCATCACAACATGATAGCGAAATCAAGGACTTGGTGTTGCTGCAATCTATCTATTTAATGTATTAAAACAGCCCCCAACTACATTCATGGACAACTCAGCTCTTCCATTGCCACATCAAATATATTTTGATGTGGCACCTTCAAAATGCACTTAACTACCACTCTTCTAGCTCTGTTGCTAGCTCATATCCATTGTGTTCCAAAGAAAAGGAAAAAATTATGTCCATCTTTCCATAATTTGATTTCTGTTTTCTTCTTAATTTGCCTTTATTGCACAATGGAAACTTACTCCCTCATCTGTTACATCGTGTTCCATTTTGTAACTCCCACATCAATTCAACATATTCTATGCTACGGTTACAACTCTATTTCTCAAATCCATATGCTCACCTTCACTATTGCATTTGTAATTAACCTTTCACCGTTACACTATTTTACCGTCGTCTTCCAATTCTTCTCCAACAACTTTACACAATGACTACTGCATTTCGTCTTGTGATTTTCAGTTTCACATTTTTATGAACTCCTTTGTTTTCAAAATTTTTACAAATTATGCGTGCTGACTTTACTGTCATGGTGAAGGAAACAATCTACTACAAGTTATTGAGAGGTTAGGTCACATTGTTTATGAGATAAAAGTGGTTGCGAGGAATGTGAGTAGCAACACCATCAACATTATCTTCCTTATTTCACCATTCAAGTTGTCTCTTATTTTTTTACTCATCTATTTAATTTTACTATGCAATTTTTCTCCTATTTTTTAGTCTTGGTGTGTTTATTATCAATCACTTTGTGAATGAAATACTAGAAACTCTCGAATGTCCTGCGGAATTACCTGCGGATTTTCTGAACATTTCCTGTGGATTTTGCCTAGGATTTAGGTTCCCAGATAATACTTTCGTGGATAATTGTTCCTTTAGGATCTGCAGGAAACATTCGATCAGTGATAGAGGAGTTTTCCTGCCGCAAGTACGTTTCCTGCAAAAGTAAAAAATTTGTTGTTTTTAATGATTTTTTTTTTGACATCCTTAACCATTGTCATTAGAGCATTCGTTAGCGAAACCCTAAAAAAAGGGTCTTGTTAACGAGTGTCCTGTGACACTATTTAAGCAGTCTAAATTAAGTAATTATCATTTAAAAATATCAAAATTTTTAATTTTCAATGCATAGATTAGACAAACTTTCATAAAAAAGTTACCATTTCAGATACTTAACTAGTACCCAAAGTCAGTTAACCTTTCTAAAAAAACAATGCACTTCAATGCATTCCAAACAATAAAAAACAAAAATCATAAAAGATAATTTTTTTAAACATTTCAGCATTAAAACAAATTAGATGTGCAGATCATAAGAATATTTAACAATTACACTCATCATACAACATGATAAATTTAAAGAAACACATGTCTCTTTATATAGTTGAACTTCCGGTGCCCAACCGCTAATGTTTCATAACTCCTATAATTACTAAATCATTTCCCCCCACTCCCCTTATGCCACATGTTCATTCTCCAAATATAAAGATGTGTAGGAAAAGGAGCATGAACCTTCTACCAGCATCTTCAGTAAGCTGCTAATCCAAATTTTGATCTGGGACATGCAGGAAATAATTGACATCACAAATATCAAGTATTTAAAAAGATAAGTTTCTACCTCGAAATCAAGAATCAGAGGACCCTTGTATCAAGGTTTTGAATTATGGAGTAACCCCTTTTAAGTAGAGAGAGTCTTGTCTATTTCCTAGTTGCATTTTCTGCCAACTCATCTTTTATCAATCTCCTAGTTGTACAATATCAACTATAAATTATAAGTTATGGGTTAACTTATTAGTTATTCGCTATTTTTATCGAACAAAGTCTATATTATTGTAATTAAGAGACTTGATTGCCTTTTGTAGTTATTTTAGGAATCTAATTGCCAATTTTTAGATGAAAGAGAGAAAATAATTAAACTGACATTGTGCATACACAATAAATATAAAGGTGTTCTATTTCACATACGATTTTTAAGTCTTTCGGTTCAATATTTGTGTTCTAATGTTATGTTATTTCTCAAAATATTTTAACATTGAATATAAACAAAAAAAATATTAATTACAATCGAGTTTGACATTTTATTTGGATATATGTTGATTTGGACTTAAATTTAAAATTATAGGGTCTTTCTTCGGTATCTAAAATTAAGATATATGAAGATTCTCCACAAAACACAACAGACGTGGCACGTCACTGTGTAATTATTTTTATTTTTATTTTTTAAAAACCTGAAATGTGTGTAATGGTTTAAAAAATTATTTTTAAAAAGATAAAAAAAAAACTGAAAATTAATTTTCAAAAATTAAAAAACAAGAAAAAAAATCAATTTTTTTAAAAAAAAGAAAAAAAAATTGGATTTTTTTCAAAAAGTAAAAAAATTCAGGAAAAAAATATTAATTTTTTTACCAAAACATTCAAAAATTAGCTTATATTATTTTTTTCGAATATTTTAAAATATTTATTTTACTTTGGATTTTTTAATTTTTTTTTCAAAAGTTTCAAAATTTAGGAATTTTTTTATATATAACGAAAACAACCCCTTTCAGCTCTTTTGGAATGACTGTTTCTTTTCAAAAATACCCTCAATTTTCAATACAAATAATAACACATGTAACAAATAGATAAGAATAAATTTAAATATTAAAAAAATTTCCAGACTTTTTTTATCCTAAATTTTTAAATATAAAAAAATATTCTCAAATCTGTAACACATCGTAAAAAAAAAAATTATGGAATAAAATTTTCGAAAAAAAATCTAAATTTTTAAATAAATTTATATCCAAATTTTTTTAAAAAAATATTTTCCAGTTTTTTTTGGTTGAGAAAATTTTAAAAACTTCTTTTTCGAAAAAAAATCTGTTTTAAATTTCAAAAAATATATATTCCAAATTCTCAAAAATAATTTGAATTTTTTTTTTGAAATATATATTTCAAAATTTTCGAAAAAATTTTTGAGATATATATTTTTCTTAAATTATAAATTTTGGAATTTTCGAAAAATATATATTTTGAAATTTTTAAAAAATTTGGAAAATATTTTTCGTAGTAAAAAAAAATCCTGATTTTTTTTATAATTTTTACAAGTTTTTTAAATTTTTTTAAGAAAAAATGAAAAACAAAATTAATTATACAGTCAGCACGCCATATAATTAGATATGCACAGTCAGCATGCCACTCAGCAATTTTTTTAAGAAAAAATGAAAAATAAAATTAATTATACAGTCAGCACGCCATATAATTAGATATGCACAGTCAGCAATTCTGCACAGTCACATGGATCAGGGGCTAAAATCAAAGAATTTTATTTTGCATGGTTGGAATCTAAACTTTTTTTTTATAGGGGGGTAAACCGAAATTCGTCCAAATTACAGGGGGTAAACCGAAACTCGTCCAAATTATAGGGTTGGCCCTTTTGCTATGAATTGTTATATATACTCCAACATTAAACATAGATTTCTATATACACCTTCTCCATAATTTTTTTTGGTCTTTTGTTCCTAACAATGTGCCAAGATTTTGGTTATATTTTTTGGGTCATTTGTTTATAATAATGTGCCTCAATAATTATAAAAATATTGATGATATTTATTATCTGAGAAATATAGAGAATCTTCACAACAAAACAAATGATATTTTAGTTGAAAAGGAAACTACTTGAAAAATCAATCTTAATCTTTTCTTTAGAGGATCGAGAAAAAAATTTAAATGAATATAGTATTGTCAACTTTCTTGGGTTGACTGAAAAGATTACAAAATTGAATTTGATAATGCAAGATCATGTAAAACACATTCTTGATCATGAAATACAATCTGGGACACATTTGCGATCATGCCGCCCACCCCACTTTTTTTGTTTTGTTTTCTTTTTTATCAATAATATATAGGATGGGTGCATTTGACACACGATGTTTTGGGGTGTCAGCATAACTGAGATATATCAACCATCAAAATTAACGCATGTCTCATTAATTTCAGTAAGGAAATTTCTTATCATAAGTGTCATACAATTATTGATATAAATGATTAAGTGTGCTTAAATTCTCTATTGGTGGCACACCGTTAACAACAGTCTAACATTGATATTGTATCATCACAATGAACTTGATAGAAATACTTGTAGCATATAAAAAGAGGAATGATGTACTTGTAACATATAAAGGAGTTATTGTATATATCTTTGATTCCTCTAAAAAGTCTAACACTGATTCTGTTTAAGTATTATTGATGTTATAGGTTTAATATTGGAGAGTTCTATATCTAAAAAGCTAAAATTTAATTAATTAAGTGTTGATATTCTTTTATTTTTTTGGTGTTATTATTCCGAGTTGCTAAAATTCCAGTCTCTATTTCTCCGGTGCTAAAATTTCAGTCTACTTCGCATGTGCTACTGTTCGCGACAACTTCAATTTTTTATTTTGGTTTGGTTTCTATCGAGTATTTGATTTATTTTAAGATGTTGCTTATTTATCTGGTAGTGAAAAGCGGAAAAAAAAATGAAATGAAAAGCTAATAAAATCACAACATGGAGCTAAAAAAGTTTATGACGTATTACCATGTAAGGGGTCATTTTCTCATACTATGTCTAAGGCTTGTAAAACGCTAGGATCGGTCTTGGAGAGATGGTAGAACGATCCAAATCTGATATACCACGGATATGCCAATATTTGATTACTAAACATACACACTAGATCAGAAAATTAATCTTAGTGAATTATCAATTAATATTCACCTATGATATCATCTTCAAATTCATTTTCTAGTATTACAATAATGTCAAAATTTGTAAAAACTTTAACCGCATGCTCTAAATAGCTTAGTTTTGCTGCAGAGTATAATTAAATAAATAAGAATAATAAAGGAACACAGCTCAACTTGTTCATGTAGAAACCTGATGTATCAAATGGCTTCTAACAATACAGAAGCTGTGTCATTCTGCATAAGTGAAGCACCAAAGACTCATCTTTCTTTCTTCTTTTAATTTTTGAGGTTAAATTAAAAGTGAAATTCTAATCAATGACAGAAGTGGTACTCAGAACTTGGATCATGAAAGGCTACTTTGAAAACCAAACTAACACAAACAATGGTTTAGATTCTGTATTGTGCTTAAATATGAATAGTAATTATAATAGTGGAGTGATTAAGTAGTTTCTTAATTACCTCTCCAAATGGGGCAACTGGTAGCTGGTTTATGATTTATAGTATTCATTAGGATACTTTTGAAGCTAGGATGCATACGAATTTCATTTTTTTTTCTTGAACCAAACAATACATTAAATTTATTCTCACACCCTTTCTCGTATATTTTCTCTTGTCAATTTATTCTCGATACCAAACATATATGTTGACAGTGAGGGGAGGGAAGAGACTTTTTTAATGGCATTTGTGTGTGTCTATATATATATGGCTTGCATATATATGACTTTTTTAATTGGCCTTGCATCCTCCCAAAGAGAGCGGTGGTATTGCACTTGTAGATAAGTGGTTGACGCTTCCGGACATGGATTACATCGTTGCAACTTATTAAAACAGGCTTGTGGTCTTGTTGACAAATCACGAAATCAGAACTTCAGAATCTTTTCTCACTTAGAGGGGTGCCACCGCTTAAGCAAAACACCTCATCATGTGTCTTGGCTTAATTCCCAATCATTTTGTTCTTCTTTTTTTGAAAGATGGTTGTCCACTACCTTCATCATCTATGGAGTGGAACAATCACAAGAGTGACGAGAGATTGACTTGTGAATTTGAGTATTTGGATCAACAAGTTAGGTTCCGAGAGCTCATGAAGATTGAAAAAGGATTAAAACCGCCCCCACCAAAAAAGGAGTCAAACCAAGTCAATCATATTTTGTGTGACACTCCTGAAAAACCAAGGGAAGAATTTCAAGTTATCGGGGAAGATGAAGAAGATTTAATTTCACTTGAGGTGATATGACTGATTTTTGTCGGTGTTCATCCTTTTTTTTGTCGATATTACACCGACATATTTTCTAGGGTCGATATTGTAATGCCAATTTTTTATGGCCAATATATAACTAACATTATATAAATTATATAAATATATGACTTTTATGTGGTGGAACTAGTGCAATACTTTTTTATTCGTTATTAATGTTTACGTATTTGATATATATGTCTATGTTTTCGTCAATTTATTGGCTATTACATTTCATATAATTTTATTCAATAATCTAGGTATTGGGCCAATAATCTAGGTATTCAATAATCTGTGAACAACAATTTTCAAAATGTTTAGCCAATGAAATGAAGAACCGCGCTAGGTATTGGGCCCAATAATCTAATATTCATTATTTATTCTATAAATGGTCATTGTAGATAAAAATTAGTTAATTTATTGTTGGTGGATAAAAGGTAACCACTGCCACTACCCATTTGGCTCTACATTCAAAAGTGATGAATTAATAAATTAAGGCAACATATATATTATAAAAAATTGTCAAAGAAATTCTTTAGTTAACTAATTATTAAAAGATCGAATATACTAGTAGAATTATGTGAATGTATATATATATATATTTGTCTTCTGATGGTGCATAGTTACATTACATATGAAGCACTTGATGAATAATAATATAATCTCAAAAGTGGTCCAAAAGGGGTCCATATTTTACATTAGGGTCAGCCACGCCACATCCATCCACATGAATGTCTGCCTATAAACCCTTTCTGACAACATTTTCTTTCTTTATTCAATTATATACTCAATATATTTTGTGTCATTTCCAGTTACAAATGACTAACAAACAAATATAAATCCATAGTAGCTAAAATGATAGTACTACACCTGCCATAGAATAGAAAACTTCTCTATGCAAAACAACAACAAAGTACAACAACAAAATGTGAGTGTTTGTGTTCATGTTCCTTATTCATATCCCGAATTTGAAATTTCAAGGAAGAAGATATTCAACCGACAAATCGGAAAACTAGTGAAAGAAAAGGAATAAGATTAAATTATTGACATTGATCGATGTGTTATATTGTACTGTACTGGTGTTGGGGGGGTGATTATCATATAATGCAAGGTTTGATTTATTTTCACGTGCAAATAAGCACATTACTACTACATGTCTTCAGGAGGTTACAAAAAAAAAGTATAATAGATTCCTTCAAAGAAAAAAAGAATAATAATAGATGGAAATATATAAAGTTGAGTGGTGCATATATGCAAACCCTAACCATCTATATCTCATATCAAACGTGAAACTCTTTATACATTCGTTTACACTAAAGATTTGATATGTGAAGCGTGATACGAGTAATCCGATACCAGTAATACAATCTTGGAATATAAGTTACGTTAAATCAATCAAATAAAGTTGATTTTAAGGTAAGAATTTTACTCACTTATTAATACATGTTCAGACTATATCCTATATCTAACGTAAGAATATCATATGAACACAATTTTGTCTTCATCAAAAATATTATTTTCAAAAGTATGTCTTTAAGTTTGACCCTATTTTAGGCTATATCCTTGATTCCTGTTTTTGAAACAAGGGTCAAACTTATCCTTAACAATTAAGTTTTTCAAATTTAAATTTACACCGCAAGTAAAAGGAACTCAAAAAGTTAACTAAAAAATATTTAGTTGAATTTTTTATGTACAATTTATCTTTAACATCATAAATTTTTAAAATTCATTTTTAAAAACATACAATATGAATATTAAAACAAATTTAGATAATATAGATATTATAAAAATGAAACAAATGAAATAAATTAGAACAAACATTATACAATATATTTTAGGCAAAATTACACATGATGTCCTTTAAATTTGACCCTTGTTTCAAATTGCTCTTTAAAGTTTTTTTCCTATCGAATTAATTCTTAATTTTACACCTCATTTTCACCTTTAGCTTTTAAGTTATGCTTATTTTACATTGTTATCTTTTATATTGTACTTTATGACTAACCACAACTCTTATTTTACAACTAGAGATAAACAACATGCAAGTGTTAATTTGTGATTTGTCACGTCTCACACTAGAGATGATTACCTACCATTTTGGGTTCGTGAATTTGAACCATTGTTCATAAATGAAGTCATTGCTGCAAAAAATTAGGTAATCTAATTATAAAGTTTTTGGATTTGGAAATTTTGATTTATACTAGAAGAAGTGAAGGGAGAAAGGAAATGGACAAATCTAACATTAAAAGACCAATGACATAATTTTGCCTAAAATATATGTAAGAGTAAATATGAATGGAAAAGGTATCATGCGTACATCAAATCTTTTAGGTTATATTAATTTCTTTTTAGATTAAGTTAGATATTGGTTATTCTATCGTGGTGGATTTAGTACCACTTGTACGATTGTTCTTTCTGTTTGAATAATTTGATTTAGTTTTACCTTTAATAAAAGAAAGAGAAAGAGAGACATGTGGTAGTTATTTTTTAGTTAAGTTAATGTAAATCTTAAAATTAGAAAACTATAGAAGAACAATTTCCCCCCTTCTAAATAACCTGCAATTGAAAAGGAATGCATCATGCATGCATGTGACACTAATAATAATAATAATAATAATAATAATAATAATAATAATAATAATAATAATACATATAAACAAAAAAAGGGATAATTTCAACTAAGCACAAAGCATATTTAGAAGAACCAAACTTACATATCAATTGAAGTTTAGAACCAAACTTAATAAGATCAACTCAATAGATCATCTAATTTAATTAGATTAGAGGATTTTAAACATTCCAGTTATTCATGATGCAACCATAATTAATTAATGGCATTCATATATATAGCATCGTGAGCAATCAGCCTTTTCATTACCACAGAATGACTGCTCATGATGTTATATCATCATCCACAAATTTTCTTGCTTCATATGTTAATTAAAATCCACTTCCAAATGCTGGTGCCCAATAATCAGCTCCATTTTCACTTCCAACATGTTGTGTGCATGACACTGGAACCAAGCACAACCCTCTACTCCTTAAGTCCTTTGCTTTATTACCTTCTCCATTCTGTTTATTATTTTTCAAAATCAATTAATTCATATATATATCATTAATTAGGCATTTGAACACATGTAGTAGGATTAAACTCTTGCCAATGACCTAACAGCTCACAGAAAATTCACATCATTATTATTTTTTATTAATTAATTAAACAATAAGAATCATATGCAAAGTCTGACAGTTTTCATTGCCCAATTTATGCACTTGATGATACTAATGGTTATAATGATAATATAGTACAGTATTATTTATTTTTAATAATATATAGTAGAGTGATTAGAATCTTATATATAAATATATGATACACACATATATTTCTTCAAAATATATGTATACATTTAAAACAAGGAGGGGTCAAATGAAGAAGAATACTAAAATGATGATTCCATGGGGCAGCTTTTGTAGAAAAAGAAAGAAAAGAATACCTGGTTTGGAATTGGAGCGCCCTTTCTTTTTAGGCCAGTGTCATCCAACAGCTAGATGGGAATAAAAAGAAGAAAGTATATATTATTTACTAATTTCACTTCTCTATCAAATTTGACTTCAAGTGAACAATTCAGCTTCATCATGCTTTTTCTAAAGGATGTTATATAAAAAGCTGAGAAACCTTGTTATTTCAAATTTCAATGGCTTCTTGAGGATATTAATATTAATTAATTAAATAGTGTAGTAATAATTGTAAAGAGAGTTTAATTTCCCTTAATTTAATTCTAATTAATTGATGGATCCAATAAAGCATACCTGACCGGGGTCTTCAGGAAATACAGAATTTCTTTCAACATGCACCTGTTAATAGTTTTTTATAAAATAAAATTAAAAAAGGAAGGAACAAACATTCCCTTCAATAATAATAACAACACTATATTATATAGTTGTAAAAAATACATTAAAGTATACTCCATTTTTGTCCTATTCAATTTCAGAGAAAGTGAAACATTGGGAAATGTGAACTTACAGAATGTTGATTCCTCATCATGTTTTTTGATGCTGCAGTGTCCAAGTAAGGGGTGCTGAGTGCCTGCAACAAAAGAGAGGAATAAAATTTTATAACTCCCATAACTAAAGAAAGAATGTTTTTAGAGTGAAAATTGAACAAACTTTAACTGCATAGTATAATTAATAAATAAATAAATAAGAATAATATAGAAACATCACCTCAATTTGACCCTGTAGAAACCTGATGTATCCAATGGCTTCTAATAATACAGAAGCTGTGTCAGTCTGCAAAAGTGAAGCACCAAAGACTCATCTTTCTTTCTTTCTTCTTTTAATGTTAAAAGTGAAATTTCAATCAATGACAAAAGATAGGTACACAGAAATTGGATCATCAAAGTCTACTTTGAATTGAAAACAACTACTATTTCATGTGTGGACTTTTTTATAAAACCAAATTAACACAAACAATGGTTTATCATAATTATGGAGTCATGTGATTAATTAGTTTGTTAATTACCTTTCCAAATGGAGAAACTAGCTGGTGAAGTGCTGTTATTCTATCACCTAGCTTCTCCTTCCTCACCTGATTCAGATTCACATATAATTAGTATACTTTTGAAGCTATACTTGAGGATAATTAAGAATTTCATTTGCTTAAATAATTTCTCTCGTTCAACAAGTATATATGAATATCAGCAAAAAGAATAATATTACAGTGTTGGAGAGAAAGACAATCAAGAAAAACAATAACAAAAAAACATGCACATATATACATACAAGCTCACTAATTACCAAGTAGTTAAGATAGAAATTATAGAAAAGAAAAGAGGTTAAAAGTGTTAATTTGTGAGTAATTAACCTTTAGAGGTGGTTGGCTTGAAGATGGCTGAACCCTAGCCTTCTTATTAACTCCACTAGTTGAGCTATTACACTAGAGCAAATGAAAGAGATAGATGAAATTAATTTGAATAGCATATATACATGACTTATATTAATAAATAACAATATTAGAAGTTGAGAAAAATAATAATTAACAAGAACCTATATATCCTTTCAAAAAAAAAAAAAACAAGAACCTATATATGACCTATAGTAATTACCTCAGATATTTGATCTGGTAGTTGATTCTTGCTATGATCTACCTTGTTGTAAGTGAAATCCAATATATTATCACTACTTAAGCTAGTGATATGAGAGCTTGGGGAAGAAACTGGCACCATATGTGACCAAGATGAACCAAGTGATCCAGAGTTAGCATGAAATTCCTCATGATGCCCTTGTTGGCCATAAAAATTCTCACCTTGAGAAACTTCATGCTTTATTATATCCATAAAAGGAACTCTTGAAGATGGATTCATAATTTGCACATCCCAGTTTTCTGAGTTTTTAGGTTGAAAATGATTAAAACCAAGTCTCTCTTCTTCTCCAGGTAGTCCAGTACTGCAAAACATACAAAACCCTCAAAATTTTCACACCATGTAATTATAATGAGAAAAAAAAACATGGATAAGGTCAAAGATGTTGTAACTTCAAGCCACGGTTTTAAATTGCGGTCTACAACTACAATATAGAAGATTTTGAGGTCACTGTAACTGTAGCTTAACTGCAACTGTGATTTAAAATTGTGGTGATGGACACAAATTAAGAAGCTAGAGGAGAGAGAGAGTATGGTTTTACTAACAAAAGTAGTTGACTCCATGATTGAGGAGGTACTTCAGCATTATTTTCTGCCAAGGAATTGAAAGGGATTGAAGAAGATCCAAGCATATATTGAGGAGGGATATTCAAAGATGATGGATGCATGCTCCACCAGTTAGGGTTCCCAGCCATCATTTGCTACAATGGATCATGAGTCTCATGATATATGTGTAAGGAGGAATTATTTATTTTTCAACTTCAAAAAAAAAAAATAAGCTCCCTAAGAAATGAAATTTTTGTAAACTACTTTTTTCTCTTACTTTTCTAACTTTCACCTTTGTGATGATATTTCCTTGTATGTGCAACCAAACAAGACTTTGGATAAAGGTTTGAAGAGTTGTGTTTTGCTTTCTTACTAGCTATGTGTGTTGAAGAAACGTAAAGTCTTGGGGTCTCAAAGTATTTAATAAAGAGATGAGGTTAACAAACTTTGCATACTTTTTTTCTTTCCTTTCAATTTATTCAGTTTTTTCCTTTTTTATTCTTGCTTTTACTTTATTATAAAGTAGAACAGAAAGAAAAAAAAGGTGGTGGCCAGTGTTTTGAGGCTATAGTCACTCAATGCTAATTAATTCCTTAATTTGGGGTTACACCTTGGGATTGTTTTTTTTTAGCCTAGCTAGGGTTGGGAGTGAATGTAGTAAGGGCATCATAATATAATAGTATTTGAGATCAACGTTTGAGATGCTTTCTTTATTCTTTGTGGCAATAATTCACTTTAATAGACTAAGCGCAAAATCTATAGTGGCTGATTTAATATAGAACAAAACAGAAAATGATAGAAATTGCCCATCATCGAATAAGTGCTTTCTCTCAACTCTCAAGTACTGTGTACACATACGAACATAAATCATATATTTATCAAAAACACATGACATGGAAGTAAGATTCTGATTATCTAACTAACATCAATTAATATAGAAAGTATACTAACATATATGATTAATTAAAATCGGCTAGGTTATTTTTTTTCTTTTAACATATATACCAATATGTAAATGTTAGCATCATGAGTAGCTTTTTGGGCATGTTAGTGTGGAGCAATTATTTTGGGGTGTTCGGTTTTTGGTGTTCTATCTATATGCGACACCTTTTGTTTGTATTATTTTTTGTTGTTTTTTTTCCGCGAGTGGTATAGTTTTTGTACGTCTCGTCGTTAATAATATTAGCCGATTAAAAAAAATATATACCAATATGTAATTCAGTGAATCATATTCTATCAGAAAAGACAAGAGATGCATATTGAAGTATACTAGTATGCTAGAGACTGCTTTATATTGAGATATATAAGAGCGTTAAACATTACTCAAAGGTATTTTGTGGCTCTCATTTGAGCCACGTCACTATGAAGCAACTCATTCATTTTTTTTAATAGTGTAACTCTAAAGAACTCATATATTTTATTACAAAAGAATTCTCTATTTTACTTCTAGAATTAGAGGTGTTCTCTATTTTACTTCTAGAATTAGAGTTCTCCATTAGAAGGTGCTTGTGACATGAAAACCCTCAAACAATTGAGGGTTTTCAAGTTACAAACAAGTGTTGGGCCACATATAATAACAACTACTTTGATTAATGATTAGTTTCAATAACAGTTACTTTGAATAACGACTAGTTTTAATAACGGTTAATCTTGAAATTATTTTATAGTTTTTTATTAAAAAATATATATGAAAAAGGGTCATTATTACAACATTATTACCGCTTTATTCTGAGGTCCTGATTTTCTCTCCTCAGAGAAAGATATTTATATATAGGGATTTACTAAGATGCACCCACTTGTTTTTTATAAGGAGTATTTTACAAAGATAAACTAAAAAGTGGTTAAATATACATTGAGGTGCATGTTGCTAAAACACTCCTTCTAAAAAATAAGTGGGTGTAAGTTAGCAGCTTCTACAAGCATTTGCTAAAATACACCTAATTATTTTTTAGAAGGAATATTTTAGTATGTGATGATAATTAAAAAAATTGGTAAATACACCCTAATGTACATGTTGCTAAAACACACCTTCATAAAAATAAGTGGTTGTGTCCTAACAAATCTTGTATGTGTGTGTAAACTTGAGTTGAAAATTCCATATTTTAGTAAGAATTTCAAGTTCCATAATTTTTAAGACCAACTTGAGTTGAAAATTCCATATTTTAGTAAGAATTTCAAGTTCCATAATTTTTAAGACCAACTTGAGTTGAAAATTATGGAACTTGACATTCTTACTTAGACTCAATCTGTGTTTCATGTTCATAGCGAGTAAACTCTATACTTAGGTTATTCATTTGATTTGTGATCTATGAAACATGTTGGAGTTAGTTGATGGACATAAACATGTTGGGGTTTGTGGGTGGTGAGAGACATTGAAAATTTTGAGAATCATGATGTTGATGATTTTGCATGAAATGCAACATAGGTTATCAAAATATTGATATTGATAAATTCAATGGGTCCAACGATTTTAGGTGATGCGAACTGTATTGGTTCATCAAGGTTTGGGTGATACATTAAAGGGAAAGGCAACATTTCCTCCAACAATGTCATCCAAAGAATAGAAAAATTTGATTGAGAATGCAGGGAATGTAAAAATTTTGTGCTTGGCGCATGAAACAACAAGCCACTTTATATGACATAATTTGTGGCAAATAAGTTCTTATTTAAACAACTTTTTTCTTTCAAAATGACTAAAGATAAGTTTCTGGATGATCAAAAGACAGTCTTCAAAAAGATTCTTGGTGATTTGGAAAGAGGTGTAACTAGAGGATGAAGATAGGGCTCTAATTCTTCTAAATGTTCTACCAAATTCATTGCATTTCATAGATGACCCTGCTCTTTGGAAGAGATCAAGCCATCAACCTTGATGAAGTGCATTCATCAATTAAAAAAAGGAATTGAGGAAAATAAAATAGTTTAAACAACTGAAGGTAATTTAGGATCCTTCAAAAAAAAAAACTGAAGGTAATTTAGGAAGCTTAAATAATTTCAAGGGAAAGATTAAAGATTAAAGGTTTGAAAGGAAAGCAAAAGTTTAAATCCAAAAATCAGTCAAAAGAAAGTATAAGTGCTTTTAATATTACAAGCAATGACATTTCAATGCCACATGATACAAAAATATGATATGATGTTGTATTTCTTATCCGTGCACACTTGAAAATGGAGACGATATTAGAGATTGAAACAATTAAAATCTTAAATTATAGAAATATAATCTAATAAAAAATTTATTTCAAATAATTAGAATGAGAAAGTGACCATATTACATAAAAAAATTATTTCAAATAAGAAAGTCACCATATTACATAAATGAAAAATATCAATTACCCTATTTAGATTGCTTATTCATCACTATCCTCAATAACAAATATACAAATAACTCACTTGGGTTCACCTAGTGGTATTGGCTTGGGATATGGGAGTGTGCTCTTCCTTGATGTCTCAGATTTGATTCTCTTTAGTGTCAATTTAGGTGGGCTAATTTAGCTTCTTAAAAAAAAACAAAGGCTTAAATATGATAATCGTCCCTGTAATTTGGGCCCGTTTTGATTTTCGTCCCTGTGAAAAAAAAAATTTGAATTACATCCCTGTAAAATATTTTTTGTTTGAAAAAGGTCCCTGGCCCCACTTCATGGCTGACTTGGCATGGTTTTGGCCACGTGGCAATTGCTGACTGTGCAACTTTTGCCACGTGGCAGTCCACGTAATTAAAAAATTAAAATTAAAAATAAATTATGGAATTTATTTTTTAAATTTAAAATATCAGAAAATAAATTTAAAAATCATAAAAAATTTCTGAAAAAAATCTGAAAATACTTTTCCGAAAAAAAAATCTGAAAAAAAAACTTTGAAAATTAAAATTTTCGAAAA
>Ga0228710_1000633_pt1 | contig 46613 bp, 17 predicted proteins | sample MedpolnodulmetaG_FD_177995 | JGI IMG/M metagenome (GOLD analysis project Ga0228710, IMG submission 177995) | Root nodule microbial communities from Medicago polymorpha collected in Santa Monica, California, United States - pink nodules | ecosystem: Host-associated > Plants > Roots > Nodule... | reverse complement strand
CACTAAATGTCTAGTGTTTATATTCCTCTTCATCACTATAACCTAAAACGATTTTATGATTTTTCAATTAAGAATATCATATAACAATTTTGAAATTACAAAATTAGGAGTATTAGAAACACTCTTTGTTTAACATTCTCTCTAACACTCCTTTTCTCATTAAATGAAATTAATACTGATTCTACACTTAATATTTTTCACATAAAATGGTGGAATCTACAATGATTTCACTTAAAAAATAAGTGAGTTTTAGAGAATTTTGAAAACAGAATGTTAGCACACCTCTAAAATTAATTCTCTTTTAAAATTAGAAAAAAAATTCCTTCGAAGAGAAGGACAATGTTACTTAACTTAACTGGTTATAGTTATTTACTTATACTAACCATAGTTAGTTGATTTATTAATTCTAGTTAGTACCTTAGTTAGTACATAGATTAGTGTGTGTATATATCGCTTGGTACTGTTACTGATATTTAGAATAACCTTTGTACTCTTTTCGCTCTAGTTTTAATATATGAAGATGAGTTTATTATTCTATCTGTGCTACGATACCAAGAGACAAAACAAACAGATAATTTGAATTTGATGGATTAAACTCATAAAAGTCTTCTCCCCTATGTTTAAAGGAGTTTACTTTGTAGGTGGAGAATGCTAGCTCGCTACAAGTAGTTTCATAAGCGATCTGCACACCGTGCATGCATGGCATGGCATCATTAGACTCTACCTGTCCTTTGTGTTTCTTTTTGTCCTATGATTAAAGTTTATGACTCTTCAATATTAAAAAGGGAAGGATGAAGCTGCTGCTGTATATTTGAATTTTTTAAGCAATCATTTATTCATAGAAGTCAAAGCTGCTTCAACCAATTATAAAATATAGAAATTTTTTTTTTTAAAAAAAAAAAAAGACTTTAATACCCAATTGAGTTACTTCCCTCGTTGCTAAATTTAGGATTAGATAGGAATTTCATGATTTTTCTCTCTAATACTTTTTACTAATTTATCGTAAGCTATTTATCCTAATAATTTTTTTACTATGTTAATTTTTTGAAATCCAATTGAGTTACATATATACACATAGGAAAATACTTGAATGATCACAATATCTTTGGTATAAGATTTGGAGACACACACAAAAATATATACTATTTAATTATTTAAAAAATAAACATTATTTAATTTTTTTTATCTCATTACATTTTTCTATTTCTGTGAGTATCCAGATGTTGTGATCAAAATCTTGTGATTATATGAGAGTTTCTCGTACACATAACTCATTGTATAGCTTTTTTTTGTATATTTGTTTATATTAAACACACAATTTCTGCTACTTAATACCTCCAAAAACAGTAAATATATAGATCCCACCTGTAACCTTATATCATTATTCCGTCATTATAAAATGTAAGCAAAAGGGATCCAAAAATCTAATATGCACTAAAAAGATTTCACTCAATGTTGATGTTTTAATATAGTTGTTTGACTCAAATGCTTTTAAAAAAAATTGATACTAGTACTAGAATTTGTTAATAATTTATATTAATTTTACTGATTTATCCTTCAAGAAAAAGAATAAGTTAATTTTTTATAACAATATTTATTATTGATTTAGAAAAAGATATAAATTAGTGCTTAGAAAGAAATATGTGTATAGCATTTCATTAATAATAAGAATTTCAATACATTATTAACCACAAAGATATAAATTACTAGTACTTACAAGTTACAAGTGCTCCAACGATATTTTGTCCAAAAAAAAAAAAAGTTCCAATGATATATTTTTATTGGGTGGTGTTAACTTGTTCTTAGGGCACATGTTAAGAAACTTAAAAGAAGAAATATTTTATAAAATTTTGTACAGTCAACTTATTAAAAAACTAAATATTACATGTAATGCACACATTTCAAAGAATTATTCTATATTTGTTTCATTAATTCTGTACCTTAACCCATTTTTATTTTTATTGCATCTCAACTAACACTTCACTATTCCACCATTAAAGGGTCATTTTCCTTCCTTTAATAAAAGCATGTTAGTACTAGTAGGATCGAACGCATGCTGGAGTAATTTATGTCCAGGTTCTATATTCACGTTTCTCCACCCAACATGTAATAAATATCAAGATTTTTGCGCAGGAGAATGATAAAGTTGCTTTTGTGTTTTTATTTGTAAATGCAAAATTTTATGGGAAGTTGGTGAGATTCTGAATTTTGAATGATTACTTACTGTGGCGGCTCTCAGAAATTGTTCCTCCCACTTTGGTGTTTTAGGAACTGCATTTTTACTACTTGTTTTCCATTTGGAATAGTTTGATTGTGCGAGGGTTCATAAATACACATTCTTTGTTTACACCTACACGTCAAGAGAGGAAACAAAGGATTAAAGATCACATGCACTTGCCTGAAATTAAAGTGACCAATAAGTTGTCTTGTCATTAACTAGTATATACGTAGAGAAATTTATGGAAGATCCGTTGTGGAGATTTAATATCTCCCATTACATACTCGTTGCTTCAAATTTATCTTTTTAGCAATTATGCAACAATATCTTTTTAACATTCTCTTTTCAACATAAATATAAGAGCATCCTATAAAAATAAAAATAAAAATAAAAAGGTCGAAAGTACTCCCTCTATAACGATCTTTATTTTCTTTTTACACACGTCAAAACGAATATTTAATATTGTCGTTCCATTTTTGTTGGTTTGGTGGTATTAGTTTGAAAAGATTAAAATAAGTTTCTGTCAAAGTCTTCGGTTCAAAACGTTCTGGTGTCAAGTTTGGTGGGATGGATCCCCCCCAAGTGAGCGACAAGACCCTTTGGATTAGTCGATCATTGGGTTAGATACCATTTTTAAATAAAAAAAATATTGTTGCCGGCCAAAAGGCAGAACTTACGGTATGTCAATGTGTCATACAACCTCAAGTAGCATATGCGCCATATGTATTTGATCTGCTTAATGGTTAGCTTGTTTATAAGCACCATTCGTCACTGGGTGCTTCCCAAGGTTATCCCTGGTAAAAATAATAGTTTGGGAATCAAGTGTAGCATGTGTCAATTATATAGGAATCAGCTAAACCTATTGAGGTCCTACCGATACAATAATCTATTGACTTTGATTGACAACGTGTTCCTAATATTGACTTCAACGCACATCTTGTGGAATATTGGTGACTGAATTATCGCAAAAATTGGGTTGCACGACTGCCAAATCCTTGACTTGATGAAACTCATTTTGGATCACGAGTTTCACAATGTCAGCAAGTTGTTTGGAGAATTGATATGTAATTTTATATATCCCTTGTCAATATGTCGTATAATGATAGACGTTGTCATTGCTACTAGAGCCTCAAGTATTTCAACTGTTCTACTTCATAAACGCTGAATGAGCCATGGAACTTGACACTCCTAACGTTTAGGAACGTTCGTTCAATTGATAATGTCCTGGTTTTTTGGTTGCTGAAGATGATGGTTGTTCCATACTGCTGAGACTCTTTCGAAACCCTATGTGCGTGCACATATGTGATCCTGATACGGGGAATTGAACTTTTGAGTGGTGAATATCATATTGTCCCATTGGACATGCCTAATTTGTTAATTGAAATCGAAATTAGTTAAGGTCAGTTGAGAGATTAATGTTGAGGGAAGAATTTTGTCTCTTATATGTGGGTTCCCTTACTTTCTATAGTAGAACGTTAAGTGCATTTGGTTTTGGGTTTAAGCTAAATTAAGAAATGCACAAATAAAAGAAGAAATGTAAATAGATAAAAATTGTGAAAATAAAATTATTTGATTAATTAGATGTGTCAATTACAATGTAAGAAAAAAGTATTTATAGTGTGTCTGTTGCCTATAAACCAAACGATGTGGCCTAAAATGTTTAACCTCCATTCAACAAATTTTCGTGGGTATTAAGTGATAACTCATTTGTTAGCGGGATCGTGCGCCTCCACGTTTGGCTTCTGACTGCCCTCTTCGACATGATATGTTGACAAGGTCCTTTTGTGAGCATCTCCACTAAAGGTCATGTCTTCTCCCTCATTTTTCGAAGCAGTTATTGGTGCTGAGCGCAAGGATCATGGTTTTGTTGCGTCATTATTTAGTCCAACTATGTTTTGACTCAATTATGAGCCTTTGACGACCCATGTTATGAGTTCGTGACATTGAAAAAGAATCATCTCTCTTACTCGATTTCTCTAGCATTGCCCATCCTTCACTCGACTAACAGACCTCATTGCCTAATTGTTCAATCGCCTGTTTGCTAAATTCAACTTATAGGATAATTGTTTTTAGGCGTAAACAAACATATATAGGTAATTATGTCATCCATATTACTGTAATTGCCGAAGATTATTTGGCAAATTACATAGCTGGTATTTCTTACAATGTAGGATATGAAATGAGCACACCCTCATTCAATTACCACCACATAAAATTCGAGTGGCAAATCAATAGACCTATAGAAAAATGGACTCAAGCTAATGAGCATATTCTCTATTAAAATTAAAAGTGCTTACATGAATATTTATTGTTAAGTTTGTAGGTCTAAATTCACCGCTTTTAAAATTAAAGTTAATAAATGTATTATTCTGTTTTAGTTTGAACCAAAATAAATCTATTACTTTATTTATAATTTTGTTGATGAAATATTTATATGTAAAAATTTTATTGAATTGAGAATCGATAAGAAGAAAGTACACAAGTAATCGTGTAATATGTCATAAATATTTTTTAGACCTTCCACTTTAATGTTAAATGATTTTTTAAACTTTTTCTAAAAAAAATCAAATTAATTCATCGAAATTGACATGAAAGAGAATCAAATATGAAACCTTAAGATAAATACATTCTAAAATCTCAAGCCATCACCATTTCAAAAAAAAAGTCTCAAGCCAACATCACAAAATCAACCTAAGTTGTTTAATTATTCAAACATTTATTAATAAAGTTGGATGAAAAAATCTATCAATTTACCAACATAAATAATCAATTTTTATTTAAAAGAACTAAAATGATTAAACACAAAAATACCATGATCTTGATGAGCACATATAAAAAAAGTAGTAGCAACTCATGGATGACTTTGCTTGTCACATGACAAAAGAAACCTTTTCACAAAAAGAAGGTGACAATCAAGCAGAGTGAGCCATGTAAGGAAATAAAAATGACGGCTATTCTGCTACAGAGAGAGATGATTCATCAGAAAGCAGAAAGAAACAAAGCTTATTTCTAAGTAATCAAATCAGTGACAAGAAAATCCTTAAGAAAGCAGTTTTTTATGCATGGTTTCGAGAGAAGGGTAACGGAGGAGACAACAACCCACATGAATTAATTTAATATCCCTATGTTATTCTGCCACTTTGTGACTGCTAAGTGATTGATCTTTTCTGTGAAAAAAACTGCAAATTTTTATTTCCTTCTGTGACTTGTTGATGACATTGACGACATGAAGTAGCATATCTTGGTTCAATATTTCATTTTAAGACATGATTTTACTTTTCATAGTACAACTCAAATAAACATTGAATACAGAAGTTAGACAACTCTATTTTTTCATTTTAATACTACATGTACTTAAACATGAGTTGTTCATACTGTATTAAAATAATAAATTTAATAATAATAATAATAATATTAATAATGATAACAATAATAAAAGTAACTCATAACTAATTCTTCATTTGTGGTTGAAAAGGAAACGAGGAAAAATTTGAGAGAGAATAAACAAGGGAATTGTTTTATTTGATCTTATTTATTTTTAAATAAATTGAAAAATAAATAGATTACTGTGAGACAATATTCTTTTGTTTTGTTTTGTGGGCAGAAATTAAAATATATATATATAAGAAAAGGAAAAATATAGTTAAAGTAACATTATTCATTATTATTATTTAATCTCTTATTGCATTAAAATTATATAAAAAATAATCTGATTTTTATTTTTCTATTCAACCAACTCAGAAGAAAGTATTTGAAATTCAGCCACTTATTGTACAATTCATTCCTTTCAAAATGAACATTATTTAAGATTTTTACACAGATTAAAAAATACCATAAATCTTTCTTAAAAACTTGATGCGTTTACTAAGTGAATACAATGTGAAATAAAATATTTTGGGAGTTTCTTCAAAAAATAATAATTTGGGATATATCATATATGGCACAATTGAAAAAACAATAAATCTATATTAAAAAGTGAAATTGACATTTATATTTTCAAACAATCTTTTCCATAACATTCAATGTGAAAATAGAAGGAGCATTTCTTTAAAAATAAAATAAAAATATCCACCCATCTATCTATCTATCTATTATTATAAAGTAGGGTTTTGATGACATTCTTAAATTATTTGTTGACAAGTTTATTTAGAAGAAATCCACACCAATGGGTAGATGTGTTTTAAGACACTTGTTTGTTTTAAAAGCTTCCCTTGAATGAGCAGCCTTAAGCCAAGATTTTTGAATGAGCAGCCTTAAACCATATATGTCTTTTGGTTTGGAAGTTGTTTCAGAAATAGGTTCCAACTTCTGAGATTTTAAGGGCAAGAGGTTGCTACACGGCCTCCGTGCGTATTTTGTGCCAAAAACATGAATAATCTAACAAGCATTATTTTTTTTTAATTTGATTTTGTTTGTCAGCTTTGGAATTTGATTTCTATGTTATCAATAGTAATTATTGGTCTGATGTTAATTCGATGTGTTTAGGTGACGATCAAGAAATACCAACATAGGTGACGGTCAAAAATCTAATAAGCTTTTTCTTTTGATTCTAATATAGTTGGAATGTCTTGATCAGTCATGTGATATTTTTGCACGTTGTTCAAAAGAATATCGTCTCAAAAAAAAAGGTAATCAACATTTTTTTTGTCAAATGGAGTAGTACAGTACAAACGACTTTTGTATTTGTAGGAGTTTAATCAACACTTACCAAGTAAACTAATATCCTACATTATTTTTGTCAAAAAAAAAGCCTATATTGTTTGGGCTACCAAAAGCATTATATTTCAAAGTAAATCAGAATTATTAGGAATGAGAATAACAACTTTGTCATAAGTATTGTATTATCATCCATAGTTCAAGAGTTGGCACTATTGAAATACTCCTTCCGGTTCTATTTATAAGAAACATTTGATTTTTTTGATTCATTGCATAAATAATGTATTTGATCTATATTCTACATCAGATACATCAATTACTAAATGAATCTAATAAATCAATTTTTTCTTATAAATAGGACTAGAATGAGTACTAGAAAGAAAAAAAAATAAAAATAAAAACCATGTATACTCAAACCAGGACTTTCACTTTCACAGATTAAATGTCACCTTTTCAATGTATCTCAGCCTTGTTAGCAGTACCTCTACAAGATGCAAAAATGCACGGGCAAACCCTAGGAGTCTAAAACATACATTAATATTTGCCTTATGAAAAAGCTTCACCATCACTCTGCAGCTATGAGTCACGAACTCTTCTGTTTTGGTCGTCACTGGTATGTGCAACGCGTGGTACTATATCACAGTGGAAGTGTCTATCCTTCATTTTAATTTTGTCTCTAATTCAACCAAACACTCAATTAATTTGGTGTGTCCTCTCTTGATATTTTATCAGTGGTTGTTATGCATTGATCATGCGCAGATTTCCATGAAGTGACTCTCTTTAGCCATTATAGACCCTATTGTCAACTAGTATTCTTTTCTTTTTTCTTTTTCAAAAGTTATTTTCATAATGTCAACTTTAAACGAGACATATATAGTTGACATATACTCCCTCATGTTTCAAACATTAAAAAAGATTTTTTTTTTTAAATTTATTGAGTAATTAATGTATCTGGTCTACATTGTAAAGCAGATACATTAATTATTCAATGAATCTAAAAAACAAATATTTTCTTATATTTAAGACCGGAGAGAATACATGTTAAACATTAAATTTTTGCCACTAATGATAAGTATTAATTGAAAAAAATTAATATTAAATTTTTTAAATAATAAATTAACACAATTTTCGATACAAAATTTTTATTAATAGAATCCTTAACATGTGCCCTAAGGACACAAGTTAACATTTCCCTTTATTTTATCATAAAAACACATGTAAAAATGTTAATCTCATATCCTATAAGAGTTTAACCAAATTTTTTTAATTGTTAATCTCTTAAACAATTGCCTACATAATAAAAACTTGACTTAAATGTGTCATTAGTCCTTGCACTTACACCATTTTTTGAGTTTGGTTCCCGCGCTTTTTTTTTGTTTGGTTTTAGTCCTTGCACTTTAGAAAAAATTTGGTTTTGGTCCTTACTGTTAGTTAGCTGTTAAAAAAAAAAGTCAAAATTAACAGAGTGCTACATGGCCCAATCGTTACATGCCATGTGGCACAGCAAAAAGAAATTTTTACAAATTTAATTAAATCAAATAAAACAATTGATTTATAATTTGTTTTGTTATTAGGGTTAAATATGTTTTTAGTCCCTATAAATATACCAATTTTTCGTTTTAATCCCTCTAAAATTTTCCTAACTTGTAATCCCTATAAAATTTTCAATCACTACTTTTAGTCCCTATTTTGAAGTTAATTTTTGTATTTTTTAATGAAATTGTGCATAAATGTGTAGAATATTGCAAAAAAAAAAATCCCAAAAAAATAGAATTGTTTAATAAAATAAAAATTAAATATGAATTTTTAACCATAAAAATTCATATTAAATTCATGTTTGGTTAACAGAATTATAAACTATTCTTCTCTCAATTTCAATCATATCCCCCTTTCTTGTTACAATATAACTAGGTATATAACCCGTGCGCTGCACAGGTTTCATTAGAATTTTTCTAAAATTTATTGAAAATAAACATATTGGTGGCTCTATTGAATCATTTTTAATTTAAAAAGACCATTCAAATATTTTAAACTTTTGTCATCGTTCTAATAAGAGAATTAGTTAAATGTTTCTTTTGACATAAATAATGCATCATTGTCATGTATATAAAAATCAATAAAAGTTTTGTTGAATAGTAAATTACATTACAAATTTCATTTATTCTTTTATTTTTCTTGGTTTAGTTTTTTTATTATATTCTCTTTATTTTAATAATTTTTAAAAAAAATATAGTTAGATATTATCAAAAAAAATAATTAACTTGAGTCAATAAGATTATTTTATTTCACAGTGGTTTGTAAGAATAAGATTACATGTTGAATTTCAACTTCATTTAAAAAATAAATTTCTTTTTATCTAGACCATATAAGTAAAATGTAAAAGTAAATATATCTGATCAACATCCAAACTTTTACAATAAGCAATTTAAACTACTGATTTTGATTTTGTTTCTATCATTCTCATGAGATCCAGCTATATTATTTAAACAACACAACATTAAAAAATGATACATGTATACAAATAAATCCCCTTTGTCCTCTTTGTGAAATGTATACGTGTATCTTTAACTCTTATGAATATAGTGGATGTGAATATAACTTAATTTCTAAACTCTTCGGATTGTTATCTTTTGGTTAAATATAACAACGATTTTCTCTCCATTCATATTGAAACTTCAAGGTACCACCAATAATTTAAATTGAGCAACATCAACAATTGATTAAATAAATTTAAATCAGAGAAATATAAAATGGATAAATAGATAAAAGATATTGAAAATATAAATGTGAAAATATATGTATCAAAGTTCATAACAATTAGCACTACACAATTATAAACAGACTTAAAATTTTAAAAAATAAAATAAAATTTGATCTTTTAAAAAAATATTATATTTTATCCCTACAAAAAAGTTGATATAAAAAAATATGGTAATTTTAAATTAATTGGTGCAAAGATTAGAGTTAAAGATATATACTTACATGAGTTGTCATTTCATTGGCTTCCTTAACATTAGTGATGCAACAAAAGCAAAAATATAAGTCCCCTTTGTCCTCTTCTCATATACTCGAGAAAAAAAAGAAGATATATTCATATCAAAAGATAAAATAAAATAAGTTAAAAGATAAAATAAAATAAGTTAAAAGATAAAAATGTATACAAATAAATATTAAATCATCAATAAGAAAAATTAAAGCGAAGTAAAATATTTGGTAAATAGAGTAACTTGTGTCACTATTGTCTACCACAAAAATCAATAATAATCAAGAAATATGGGAAGAGTAAGTAAGAGAAACAAAAACTATCATACAAAATTTAAGAGTACCATCGAAAAATTATTTAAAAAAAGTGATGATGATCCAAAACTCCATCATTGGGGCCCTTTATTCCTACTCAATTTTTTTTTCTAATTTCGTACGGACACTCCTTTTGTTGGGATAGAGGTTAAGATGAAAAGATCTCAAAGTTTTACCTATATTTATACACACATTGATCATGACTATGAATATGAAAATAACAATTAATAAAAATTATAACTAACTAATTTATTATTAAAATTTTGTATTAATACAATGAGTGGATGAATGGTCATGTTTAAGGAATGAAAGTTAAAGAATATAAATTGTAGTTTGTGATCTTTAAATCATATATCTTTGTAATCAATTTAGATTTTTTTTTAATCTTTTTCCTGTATTTCTGTAGGCTTCCCGAGTAGGAAGGATTCAACAAAATCTGAAAAAGAACCTTTTTTTTCTTTCATTCACGTAAAAAGAAAAAGAAAAAAAAGACAACCGAACAAAGAAAATAAAAAGAAAGGCAAGAAAAGTAGACTAATAAATATTATATCAAATATAAAAAAGTAAGGTTAAAATATTTAGTCAATATATATAATAAAGTAACAAAAACTATAAAGCAAAATTGAAGAGAACCATCCATATATTGGTTGAAGAAAGGGGTGACGATCAAAACAAAATATTATACTACTAAAATTTATAAACACTATGATCTTGGATATGACAATAACAGCAAATAAAATTATAGAGTTAAATGATATATCAATCAAAAACATGGTGGAAACAGTAAGAGACTAAGTGAAATGGTCTAATGTATAGAAATGAGTAGAAAGTTTGGGATAAGTTGAACTTATAAATGGTGAGAGCGAATGAAAAAATCACACTTAAATTTTTTATTTTATTTTTGTAGATTATATTTGGAGAAATGATACATTTAGTGATGATAGTGTAAGAAATTGGGGAAATGGTTTAATAACTTTTAGGTTCGTTAATGTATATCTTTTTTCATTTTGTCTAAAGTAAATTGTTTTTCATTTTTTTTGTTTAGAGTGAGTTCATAACCCATTGTAACTTAATACAATGTATAGTTAAGTGAAAAAAAACGCATACACGCCTTTTGTTTTTTATTACATCTGTTTTGGTTTTTTATTACAACAATGTTCCTTGATCGTTACCTAATGAATAAGAGACGGTGGCAAGTATTTCTATCATGAATGGAGAATATATAATTCATGAAGTTAAATAACGTAGAATAAGATAGGGTGGCAATTTTTTAAAACTTTTTTTGTAGATGACATTTTCTTTAGAATAAAAGAGGGTGGCAAGATTTTAAGCTTTTCCATAGATGATATTTTGTTTTAACAATTTTTTTATAAGGAGACAAATTTTTTATTTTTTTTGACATAGAGGATAAATAATGAATATTAGATTTATTTAATCATTAAAAAAGGTAGATTCCTTTCGAAAGAAGTTATATATATGTGATATCTACTAACATACAACTTGTTTTTTCCACTTAATTTATGTATCTTATCATATTAAATTGACTATTTTGGAAACTTAAATAATAACAATTAGAACTAAATTAATAAAAATCAACTTCACCTATTAAATTAATGAATTTAAATATAATATTTTAAAATAAAACCATTAAATTATATCAATATCATCTATTATATAACCATCGCAATACAAATTTCAAGATTTTTAATTTAATTGATGCAAATATTATGGTTTGAAGAAATATACTTACATGAACTATCATTTTTAAGAGGCTTTTTGAGCATCAATGATGCAATAGAAGAAACAATAGGCTTCTTTAGTCTTCTTCTCCTACATCACATGAAAAATAGTCATATTCATACTAACAAACTTTAAATCGATTATCAAGCCAATGATGAAAAAAAATAGAGAAAAATATTTGACCAATTTATATAATAGATTAACTTCAATATCAATCTTACCACATAAACCAATTAACTGAAAAGACATATGTGAGGAGTAAGAAAGATAAACAAAACTCACAACACAAAATTGAAAAGTACCATCGAAAATTGTTTGGAGAAAATGATGATCAATAGAAATACATTTACTAAAAATATTTTGATTCATGCACAAAGCATATATTTTTACACAATGATCATGGATGAGACAATATATAATATAGCACTTACTGAGAACTATAACTGAAAATTATAATAATTAAAATCTGTCATTAATACTATGTGTGAGGAAGTGATAAGATAGCTTAGGAATATATAAAATGAAGTATAGTTCAAAGGTTAGAGCAAACCATAATGATTATTTTTAAATGCTTTGTATTTATAAAAATAAATCCCCCTTTTTTTTAATGAAGTATCTCAATCCTTAATATTATCATCATCATGAAATAATTTTTTGATGATTTTATGGAGGATATGAAATCTATTGTTTTATACTTGACCGAGGAGTATATACACTACAAATTTTAACTAAAGTTTTCAAAGACTGCTTAGTTTAATTTATTTATTTAACTTATAAATGCAATGATTTTTTTTACTCCAAGAAGACAATGGGTCAAAACATATCAATCCTTTTAATATAGAAAAACAATGGTTTTTTTTTCTTTCAGAAAGAAGACAATGGGTCGACATTTAATTTGCAATTTGTATTAGTATGTACATACATTTACTTATTAAATTTAATGCATCAATTTTTTTCTTTGTTTCTAGGAGTTATATAATTAGACATTGAATTGGTATAGTGGAGGGTTGGAAGGTTTTAAAAGAGGGAGATAACTCTTTCCAAAGTTTTGTCAAAAAAACTCTTTCCATTGCGTGACATTTTTTTTAACAGCAAGGACCGAAACCAATTTTTTTTTAAAGTACAAAGACTAAAACCAAACAAAAAAAAGCGCAGGAACCAAACCCAAAATATGATGTAACTGCAGTGACTAATGACACATTTAAGCCTAAAATTTTTACGACAACTCACATTTCTTAATTCAATTAAATAAATTATAGGATATATATATGAAATAAGGAGGAGGAGGGGATTGTACCAACTAAAAAATGTAAAAAAAAATGCAAAATTAATTTATAGGTGTTTTTTAATAAGTTGATTTTTTCCAGAGGTTATTTATCTTAATTTAAAGTTTTATATATTTCTTTTGTGTTTTTTATTCAAGTTGACCCTTTTTTTTTTGGGTAAATTGAAGTTGACTGTTTAAGTACTTCCTCCGTCCTATATTAAGTGACACAGTTGACTACGTCACATATATTAATGCACATTTTTTATCTTTAATTCTCTATTAGAAAAAATTATGAAAATTTGATATTTTAAAAGTATTCATCGAGATGAATCCAACAACATCTTATATGATGTTATCTATCTTAATATATTAATGAAAAAATATGGTCAAAGTATTTTAGGTCAATAATACGTATTGTCAAATGTGTCATCTATTACGTGACGGAGTGAGTATTAAAATACACCCATTTGGCTATTTTTCTTTTTCCTTTCGTGTACTCATTGTTAATAACATTTGTTTATTTTTAAAATGTACGAGATGCTAACATGTCTAATAGTGACAAGACAATATAAAGAGAGTAATGAAAGGGAAGTGAAAAAGAGATGTATCCTGAGAGATGGGGGGTTCCAGAGTAAAACGAGAGGTTTTTATTAAAAAAGGAGGAGAACATGAGGATAAAGTTAGGGTTTTATTTTCTGAGACTAGAGAAGCTAACCTATGACCCATATTTTAGAGCATTACTTTTTCCACCCTGACTTTTTTGTGCACCCTATTTAGATTCTAAAGTCTGAAATGTTTCAATGTGTTTATGATGTTTTTATGGGGTATTTATGCCGTTTAGATTCTATTATCCGTACTGCATAGGACGTGTGAGAAACTCATAGGATTGAAAAAAGAATCAGTCCAAATTTTATATCATTCTTGTAGTGTGCCTATGACCCAAATTTTATACCATTCTTGTAGTGTGCCTTTATATGTTTAACTGATTCTAAAGGATCAATGAATATGGTTGTTGTTAGTGATTTGAGATTATGGATTGTTTTCGTGTCATAATATAGAAATTTTGATTTAACTAGCTGCTACACTCTACTTTTCTATAATAAAAAAAAAAGTAGTTGCTATACTCTATTTTAGTTCAATTTTTCTCACAAGTGTACCCTAAGAAAACAAGAGTTTCTAGTTCCAGAGTTGCGATTTCAGTTGAAAATTATAATTTCTAGGCAATGAATGATTTTTACTAGGTTGCACCAAACGAATTCCAAACTATATGTAAATAGGAAATGAATAGGGACATTAGGTATGATTTATGAAGCCAGAATACACTAAAATGAGTAAACTATCTATGCAAGACACATACTATACAACCGATAAATAGGATGTGCTCTTGTATACTTGTAAGTCCAAGAATTTAAATTAATTTGTTATTTTATTTCAAAAATACTTTAAGAAAATACAATATTGTACGACAATAACATAAGCGGATGAGATACATATGAGATGATATCGGGTCTCTAGAATTCTAACATACATAAAGTAAAAAAGAAAGAAAGTCGCTCCATTAATCTTCTCAATTGCTCACATGTCTTCTAATATTCTCAAAATGCCATTGTTTTTACCGATTAGAAATTAAGATCCGATCGAAAGTTATCTCTCTGCTTGATGTGTATTGAAATATATGTAAGGTAACAATTTTTGTAGTACCATTTCTTCTTCTACACTCAATCATTCAATCCTTCCAAATTCAAGTTTTTGGACGAAATTTATGTCTCAAATCACCATTCTTTCATTCATAAATACTTTTAAGACTCATTTCGTATCATAGAAAAAATAATGCATCTTTTAAACCAATACATTTTACAAATTTTACCCTTAAACTGGCATGCATATTTGTTAACACATGCCAAAATCTTCATAAACGACATCAATATAATATGAACCCCTTAAAGACAAAGTATGGTCTTAGTTATCATAAATTCATCAATGTTCTTATCTGTCTTCGTTGCAAACATTGAATAATGATATAACTGTATAACAATAACAAGGTAATGAGGCATCTTATCCATCAAGGTATCCATAAATTCTAAATTGCAAGTTGAGACTCACATCAATTTTTAAGCTATAAGAATAATTGACTCCCACTCGAATATATGCCATCACAATGGTGGGACCTAAAACCATTGGTGTTCATCATTCATTAGAGGCCTAATTTTTGTCATAATACAATGCAACATCACACAAAATATAGATTAAATGACAGGTGGCTCTAGTAGCTAGATATAATTTCTTGTTGCCAGTTGTTAAAAATCCAAAAGTGATCAAAATATAGGTAAGGGAATTAATGGAATTGATTATCAAACCCGTGACATAGAAATAAAGAAAACTTTTGTGTTATATATTGATCTAGATTTTAATTCACATTGTTTGTATCTTACAAGCATATCTATTTTCTTTTTTCTTTTTTTCTGTCTCTTCTAACCCCATTTGATTGGCTCTTCTAGACACTTTCTTAAGGTAAGGTCCTCAATTATATATAGTTTCATTACATTAGTTCTTAAACTTATAAATTGGGCTACTAAACTTCAATTTCCAAAAAATAGTGTCCATTTTTTCTATAAGGAGTGGAATTAAGCATGGAAAATGACCAAATTACAAGCAAGGAAATGAAAGTCGAGATTCAATCAAGGAGTGAAGTCATGTCAAGTACAACTGGGGTAGAGTTACAAGGGGGTTCAAATATCGGACAAGGTGGTCTTATGAGACAACCTAGCATGACCAAAACCAATTGTCTATGTTCACCAACAACACATCCTGGTTCGTTTCGTTGTAGGCTTCATCGTACTCCTAGTCTTCAAAGGACCAAAAGCATAGAACCAGAATCAATCCCTGATCAGACATCTACTATAGGTCATGGTTCTATTGTTGGTGGTGACAAATATCGAATCCATTAATCTTATGTTCAATTGAATGTTCAAATATTATTTATTATTCAGTAACTATATAGTTACTTTTGTTATGTATAATTGTTTAGTCATATATGTGTTATATGTGTTATGTAATGTGTATTATTGCATGCAATTTTCTTTTATTTATGTTTGTTGTAATTAAAAGGAAGTAATCATGTGTCACGTTCTTATTGATTCTGAAACTGGAAATGAAATTTGGCAATTCATGTGTTTTTGTTCAGCTCTCTTTACATATATTTTTTTGCCTTTTATAGTTTCTAGGTTAAAAAATGCTAAATTTCTTAGACGAATTGTACTTTGAGATGAACTACTAAAATATAATTAAAATTTGTCAGTTGTACACATTGTTTAGAACAATTGATTCTCATTGGAAAGAAAACAAGGATCGAAATACTGTTTTAAAAAACTTTCCCTTTGTTTGATTGATCATGAATAAAGAGGAGGGAAATAACACTTTTTGTTGGTCCCATAAAAGATTCCTTTCCCTCCAATTTGAGAAGAAAGCCTTGGAAAGTTGGACATGGGATTCTTGAGGTCATGTCAAATTCTTGACGCATTCACGTAGTGAAAATTGCTGTTCTGATTTCAAGATCTTTCTAATAACACATGAAAAGTTCTAAAATGTCCCTAGCAGTAGTTAACTACCATTTGACAAACCGACAGCAGTTAACTGCCGCTGGCCTCAGTGGTAGTTATATGCCGTTGCGATGTGTATCATATGAACGCAAAAACTCCAGTTTCTGGTTACAGAAAACATGCAAAACAACTTCCAATTTTAATCTAAATTCACCCAAACCTTCATTTGCACGAAAATCATCCAATTTGCTTCAAGTAAATCACAAGTAAGTACATTTCTTCCTATTTACGTGCAATGCAGGTTGTTTAGGGTGGTATTTTCATAATTTTAGCAAAATGTTAGTGTTTAGGTTAGGTTTAAAAATTGCAAATTATGATAGAATTTGATGTTGTAATGGATTGTTTATGCTGGCATTGTTGTTTAGAGTATGTTTAGGTACAATGTAGTTGTTTAGATGTTCAAATAACATTGATTGTGCTCCTAATTTAGAATGCACTTAAGGTGTTTGATGAAATGTCTAAGTGAGACATTCTTGCTTTATTTGCGTTATTTCTTTGCAAATATGTTAAATTATGTAATGTATATATGTTATGATGTTTATAAGTTTGTTTTTTTTTTTTGTTGCATTTTTTGGCATGTTTGATGAATGACATAATGTGGTAAGTTACATAAAGTTTGATGAATGTGTTATATTAAATTTTATGAATGCATAAGTTTAATTTGTCATATGCTTAAGTTTAATTTATGATAATGTAAGGGTTAGAACCATTGTTCCATAATTTTGGCATAATGATAACCATAATGTAGAATAACCGTAATGTGATAATGTAATTGGATTAGGTTTGATGAATACATAAGTTTGTTTTGGTGATATGTTACTTGAATTTTGGTGTTGCGTATAATGTGAGGGTTAGATCCATTGTTCCATGCCTTAGGTTGTGTTACCGTAAAAGTGTATAGTTTTTAGGAAATGCCTAAATACATTGTCCATGTATTTATGTTATTTTTAATTTGTTTTTGTACATATATGGCTGGGGAGGAGGATGAGCAGTAGCGGCTTATTAGAGAGGCCAGGATGCGCAAAGGTAAACAGGCGACCCACTAGCCATCGGAAAGAGCGGGAAGAGAAAAACCAGTATGTTCCAAAGACTCTAAAGCACAGAGACCTGGGGCTAGTTGGAGATAGCTCACAGTCACAGATGGATTACTCTTCCCATGTGGTTGATCCGACACAAGCGCATGAATATGCCGGGTATGCGGGGGGATTTTAGGGATATGATCGGATGGAGGAGGAGGCTATGTTTAATCAGCCACAGGAGGAGGCAGAGGAGGTGGTAGAGGATGAGGAGGTGGAAGAGGACGAGGATGTTGAGGCAGATTATCTTGAGCCAGATGATATTGTGCCTGAGCCCGAGCCTCGGCGACGTCGTCGTGCTCTATGATACCGCCCTGCCCTGTTGTAGGGCCTCCCTTTCCTGGAGGTCTTGAGACCACGCTATTGTTGTCCGACTATGCGTGGCACGTGGCGATCCCTCTTTGGGTGAACCATCATAATGTAATTGCTTAAATTCTTAAAAAAAAAATTAGTGTAAATGTTTAAATTCTTTAAAATTTATAGTGATAATGTCTTAATTCATTTGATTTTCAGATGTGGTATGATGGGGAGTATAAGTGTATAAATTCAGGGAGAAAGGTGAGAGAGCTTTCTAAGCAAGAGAAGGGTTTGAGGTGGTTTTGGGATCTTGTGGAGGCGTCTGGTTTACATGATTTGATATACACTAGGTATTCGACTGTGACCCATGCCATGGTATGTGCTCTGTGCGAGAGGTGGCACACGGAGACCGGTAGTTTTCATCTACCTGTGGAGGAGATGACGATCACTTTGGACGATGTGTATAATCTATTCCACCTTCCTATTCAGGGCCGCATGATGGACCATGACGCGGTAGTGGATCGGGACCATGAGATTAATTTGATGACCATGTTATTCGGCATGTTAGATGATGCTGCTCGTGCTGAGGCAAAGACTAAGTATGGTGCTCATATTAGTTATCCCGGACTGAAGCGGCTTTATGAGGAGCACCTGACAGAGGCTAGACGGCTCGATGACCCACAGATGAGTTAGGAGAGGCAGGAGAGAGATAGGAGGAGGAAGTGGTGTGTGAGGAGTTTTCTTCTATATCTCGTCGGTAGTGCGCTGTTCACTAACAAAACGAACAAGCACATCGACTTGATATATCTTGATTGTATGGTGGACTTGCAGGCGATTGGGAAATGGTCATGGGGAAGGATGACCTTAGCTTACCTATATGATTATCTTGATGATTCTATTCGTCTGAATAACAAGACGATGGTTGATTGTGTGACCCTTCTTACGGTATAAATTTAATATTTATCGTTATTTATTTATGAATTTTTTTATAATTTTTATCATCATGTTAGATTTTTTTTTCCTAAGTTCGACTACATTTATTTAGGATTTTATTTAAGTATTTTGTGAAGTTTTTATAATGTATTATATTTATTTAATATTTAACTCGAATATTTATTTTTGTGTATTCTTTTTTTGTTGCAGGGATGGATTTTGGAGCATTTGTCAGGTCCTTACCCAAGGAAGAAAAACAAGAGCTGGAAGCCGGAGAGACCATGTGTGGGGAGATGGCTTACTTGCAGAGAGCATAAAGTTGTGCACCATTACCGCCTACTCCTGGATTGGAGACGGAGGTGTTAGAGACCATGGCAACATGAGCCGGGCTACATGGCTTGGTATGCCAAAGTCTCTCACCCTCGTATTATCCCACCTGATGAAGGATCTCCTCCCAGGCCAGAGAACGTGGATCAGATTATAGAGGAGGAGCATGCCAGAGAGATGCCTGACACACTGACGATCATCAGGGGTGTCGTGCAGATGGATGATAATGATGTGGCCATGAACACCGAGATGACTAAAGAGGAGCTGGTGCAGGAGATGATCCGGATTGGCAGTACTGGTCGTCCTGCCCTTACGTATCAGATCGCCAGGCAGCGCAGGGGGCAGAGGCATCGTAAGCAGCAGGGTTGATTATCATTAGGCTTTTTATGTACATTTTGACTTTGATTATGGTGATGTATTATTATGACATTATCTGTACCTTGTGATATTTCTATGACATTTACGTACGTACCTTTTATATTATTTCTTGCGTTTTAATTTTATCATGTTAATTACTTCGTACCTTTTATATTGATCAATTTGAAATTGGATGAAAAGAGTGAAATTTTTTGTTTAAGTATGTGTAAAACATGTTCAAATGTGGGGAAATGGAAGGAGAAAGCTGCTGGAAATTGAACCAAGAACGCAACAACAGTTAACAACCGTTGGCTGTAGCGATAGTTAACTACCGCTATCCCCAGCGGCAGTTAACTGCTGCTGGATCTTACAACGGTTGTTAACTACCGCTGGGGACTTTTTTGAAATTTCCATGTGTTATAAGGAAGGTTTCAAAGTCAGTACAACAATTTTCTCACGTAGTTGGTTCATACATGATCGTTGTTTTGAAATTGGATAATCTAGATTTTTAGCTCGGTATTGTGATTTAAAAGAACATTAAAATTTAGATAATCTACTCTCGATCTAACAACCACTAATATACCAAATGTGTGAAAGTGTCAAGACCGTATGATTTGTTGAAAGTTACGAGTCTTAGAAAAATACAAAAATGCCCCCATGCAAACCTATAGATAAAGAAAAATGCTAACAAGTGTCTATAGGGCATTGTTTATGGAACCAAAAGAAGTAACTTTTGCATAGATAATGGTGTAATTATTACTTTGAAAAGTATTTGCATGTATTTTCGCGACAAAATTTCCATTTATTCATTCCTTAAACAATGTCGTTAAAACATTTGTTAGCAAGACCAAACGATCCAAGTTAGAGTTTTAGACCTTCTCTCTCTCTCTCTCTCTCACTCACTCACTAGCCAGCCCCTCCCCACAAATGACGGCGACCTCAAACACAACAGCTAAAATCAACAAGAATCACGCAGATCTGTAAAAAAACGAACCAAAAAACATGATGGTGGTGATGGAGGAACCAGCAAACACGCAGATCTAGAAAAAATACACGAAAATTTGCACAAAAATGTACCAAAATACACGGTGGTGGTGATGAACGAACGACGACGATGGTGGTGAGGTCAAAGAGAGAGTAACGACGGTTGTGTTCAGAGAGAGAGAAATAGAAGAAGGAAGAAGACAAAACTAGAGTCTAGACATTCAATTTTTTCTTCTTTGACGATGGTGATGGAGAAGAATGCTGGCTAGGAGAGATTGAAATAGAGACAAAAAGACGGCGGCTTGAGAGAGAAGAGCTAGCGGGAAAGAAGGTGGAGAAGCACGATGATGGTGGAGAGACAGCGGTACGAAGGAGGAGGATGGTTGTGGATGGGTTACAGTGGTGGTGAAGGGCTTGAGAGAAGAGAGAGAGAGAGAGATGTGTAACAAAGAAGAGGAAAGATAGAGTGGTGGGAGAGAGGAAATTATAAAAATGTCCCTAGTGCCACATGAGGGTGTATAATGGGGGTATGAAAAAAATGGATGTTCATAAAACATTATTATTTTGTCATAAAATCTTATGCACTTTTTTATGTTATTTCAAAAAACCTCACGATAAAAGTTGTTTTAGGCCTCTATATTTATTGGACTCATCATATTTCTTTCCTCTCACTCTTGCTTCAACTAAACACACTAAATAGCCATAAAATCATCCTACATTTTACTCATATTCATTTTCACTTCCTTTCCTTTAACAATTTTTTTCTCTCACTTCCTTTTCTTTAATTCCCTTCATAATCCATACGGAGTACAATAGTAAGGACAAGATACAACAATGTGGATGCTAATAAGTCTCAACTCAAAAAACACACATGCAATAGGAAATAATACAATCTCGATATTACTATCCGGTGATTAAATTAATAAACAACATGATATCCAATTAGTTATAGAAACCCTTGAATATTGCTTTGGTGTGTTCATTGAATAATACTGCTGGTGAACATGATCAGAAACAGAGCTTCCAAGTCATTTCTTTGAATAGTTTGATTTCAAATTAATAATAAAAATGGAACAATGGGCAATATAGAAAACGAAGAAATCTACAAAATCTCTCCTCACTCAGTTTTGTCTCCCATGCAAGATTTGATTTAGAGGCAGAGAGAAAGCAGTCTAAAATATTTCAAAAATATTTTTTTTTAAGAATTTAAATTAGTCCACTCAAACTGACACTAAAAAGAATATTTTGAAAACATTGAACAACATATAAATTAGTTCTTTTTCTTCTCACTTTTAAAATATACATCATCTTCACCCTAAAGTTTTTTTATAAAAAAAAGGTAAATATTAGTGAATGTCATGCCGAAAAATAATTCGACCATATAGTGAGAATGGTAGCTAATTACTGTTAGTTATTGCTAGTTGTAGAGTTAATTGTAACTAGTTGACTTGTATAGCAAGTAGCCAATGCCTTATGGTGCAAGTATAAATAAAATCTATACGGTTTTAATTTCATCACTAACTTGAAAGTGTCGCTTGCACTCTGCCACCTTTACCATAAAAATTTCTCCCATGTCCTTGGGAGCTAAATAATGAGAGAAATTTTGCCTCTACAAATAAAAAAAGGGCATACTGATGCACCAAAGCATCCACATATGCAGAATTCGGGAAGGGGTCCATCATTTTAGTGTATTGTACGAGGTTTTATCTTATTTTTAACGATATTTCTGAGACTTGAACTCGATCTTTCAATCACGTGACAACAATTTTACCGTTGCGGCAAAGCTCCCATTTATCTCTACAGATAAAAACTTTAGCAAAATTATATTTGTAGTGAAAATCCTTTTCACTGGATATGATGTGTGACTATACTTGATTGACTCCATATAATTTGGTAGAAACTCCCATTATGACTTGTCAACCACACCCCATATGAGCTAAAGCAAGAGTAGCAAACAAAATCAAAAGGAATTTAAAAAGTAACATGCTAAATAGGTACGTACAAAATTTAGTTGATTCTAATCATATCAAGCAGTATTGGTGAATGATATATGAGAGGAAATTCATGCAAGCATGCTCATAAAATAGTTAGTCATGGTCAATGAAACTATGATGAGCAATGATCATGATTGAAACAGTGATGATTGTGACCACCACTTTCAGTTCGCCACTAACGAGTATATTCTATTATATGCTTTATGAATTTGTTGAAATTCAAAAGCTTTAGTTCTTTCACAACCTATAGGGTTGATTTCAGTTTGTGAGATTGAACTAACTAGTAACTGGTCTTCAGGGACATAATTCAACCCAAATAATTATGTAACACATTGAAAATTTTGATCAATAGTTAACAAATTTGAGTGTAAAAGAGGTTGAAAATGACATCCATATAAAAAATCTATTTCAATTAAGAAGTCAACTAATACCTAAATAATTAACATAAATATGAAAAAGTTACTCAGGGTGTTATGAGTTTCATGACTACAATAAATTTTGCACTTTTTCCTAAGTAATTTTGTTAAGGTTTCTTATAATTGAGACCAAAAAGAATAAATGTAGATACATGGTGGTGCAGCCGTAGAGACCATTAAATTTAGAGAGTTTTTTCAAATTGATGTAGGACGACTAGTTATGCGTATTGAAGATAAAGTGACACATAAGAAAGGTTCAATGGAAATAGTGCAGATTTGATATCCGGTGTCCGAATGACTCGAAATATACCTTTTCGAAAAGGGAATTTGCTCACGAGTAGAATACATTGCTTTGCCATGACATATGGACATTTTTAGCCATCCGAAGTAATCTAAAGGTCTAAAACCGAATTTAAATATTTCAGTCAACTTTTATTATTTTTCTGTTTGGATTTTCGGCCCATTAGAGTTTTGTTATTTCCCTAGCATTTAATTTTAACAGTTGTAGCCTAAGAGGTAACTTTTCATTCAATCAAATTACAGAGAACTTTTCCTTATTTTCTGGTAGATTACGAAAGCCCTTTTAACGGGTTTATACTTACAACTTGTCAATTTATCTTTTAGGTTTAGCGCTTACTACCCTTACTTCCGTTCTGCGTCATTATTCTAACCATTCACACAACTGCTTCACCCTATAGGGGATCTATTTTCGACTTATGTCGGTGTGGAACAATAGCGAGTAATGTAGATCATCATAGACACACCAAGTGGTTATCTATTGTCATTATTTCAATAAAATACCACTTAGAAGCAAAACATATCTTACCAACGATAGATCTTATTCTTTCTTGTTTACATGTTCTACTTTTTGGTCGGGATTGTAAATTGTAATGCACATAATTTTGCTACCAATAATAACACATTGAATATTGTTCCACACACGATGGGTCAACTACATATCTCTGCTTATAAGAAACAAAAACAAGGCGCATGCATAACCTTAATTATATGCCACAACATTCCAAATCCTATTGATGATTGTATATATCTATTCAGTAAGGACGAGATTATATTCATGGATACAGATAAATAAGACAAAAATAATTACAATATTGTTTTGTCACACTTGTGAAAATGTACCAAGAAAGAATATATTTGTAACAAAGTTGGGACCCAGTGAAATGATATGGCCCATATGAACATAGCCACGTGTTGCTGGATCATAGACAAAGACAGCACAATTGGCCCTACCACGGTTTTAAATTTTGATGCGGTTAAATTGGGAGGTCGTTGGAGAGACATTAGAATCCATTATAGCGCGAACGCGACTGCAGTTGTGGACCACAATTTAAAACCTTAGACTCTCCTATTCATCACTTACACCTGAGATAAAATCGTGACCACCTTTGATATCGCAGAAACTAATGGTTAAATACCAATCATGTGGTTGTAAATTGTAAACACAATTGTGGAGATTAAAAAAAATCGATAACATGATCACGATCTCGCTACCATAATATTTATACCTAAGATGAAATCACATTTGTAGTGGCATTATAGTTTGATTTGCGATTTTCATTAGAGAAACTTATAGTTAAATACGAGTATACGACTAATCCGTTGGAATCAGATTCACAAAGATAAAGAACTTAGTAGTCACAGCCACAATTGGTGTTGCATACTGTTTTTTATAACCTCATGACATTATAAAGTTTTTCACATATGAGATTTACCAAGGAGATTTCCTCTGATGTAGAGAAAATCTCATTTCTTATCACTATACATATATTACATGAACACTGCACATTTAGATGCATTGATTTTCCCTAAAAGTTACAAAGCCTTTAGCAAAAAAGAAAAGAAAAATACAGTATAATATTTTACCCCCTAAATTTAATACTTTACAATTCCCATACTGAAAAATTTGAAAAAACAAAAAATAAAAATCACTCAATTCTTTTGAGTTGTGCTTCTATTGGTAGACCATAACTTACTAAACATTCTTTTAGGTTTAGTAGGAAGTGAACAAAAGCCTTTAAATCTAGAACTTCTTCCAATTCCATTACTTGATACATCATTATTCTCATCTAAATCATCCTCAGCTAGTTTCATCCTAAGAGTTGATTTTGGTGACTTGAATCCATTGACACTCCAATTATCATCAGCATGTATACTTGTACTTGTGCTTAATTGTGATGCATGTTTTGATGGGTCAATTCCATAAGAAGTGAGTAATGCTTTGATGTTGTTTGATATGTTGGTGACTTTGCCACCAGATGATGCAGCTCTAGCTTGCTCAAAGAAGAGAACTTGGACAACAAGTCTTAGTGGAAGTAGCTCGTTCTGTGCAGCATGCATACATGATGAAATGGACAGTTTTTTGCAGTCTAGAATTCTACATAGTCTTTTCCTTTCGGTTTTGTCGAGTTCTGGATGAGCCTGCAAATTTTAGACAAACAAATTAAAAAATGTAGTGAAAATGAAGAACTAATAAAACATCGTGTTAAGAGTCTCATGTCGGAAGAAATATGGTGTGAAAATGTGTCTAGAAGTGGGATGTGTCACTCGTTTTACAAACCATGATTTAGTAGATTGAGTCAGACACGAGCCAAACTTTATGATGATATCAAAGCTTATTCAAGATCCAGACACGCAATCGGGTAACTTGAGCCATGCTCAAGATATGGCACTTTCTAAAGTCTAAATGTCATATCCTAGGCGTTTTAAGAGTCTCACATCGGATGAGCTAACTACATCATCCAAATTACATATCTTGGTTGTTAGATGATTAATTGGACGACTCGTATTCCTATTTTGTTATTTGAGAATATGAGTCGTCCAAACTTCAATCATTATTAAATGCATAAATTGTCAAAATCTAACAGGAAAGTTTGGTTGGAGGAGGCTGGAGGGAAAACTACTAGCAATGAAATTTAACTTCTAGTGGGTCAGCCTGCACCTGAACCAGGAAAATGATGATAAAGACAATACTTTAAGGTTGAGTTGCTTATCTACTAATTCTGTCCCACAAATGAAACATATTGTGGCTACAGTTTCTCTTGTATTTTTCCTCCTCTTCTAGGTAGCACCAACACTTCAGATTGAAAACATGTCCAAATTTCCGACACTTATAACTGTCTATCATTAACACGACAATGATGTTTGTGATTACATATAATTACTTCTATTTTTTCAAATTATTACCGGTATTTATATGTTGGCGTTCGTGTATGTGTCGGTGCTTCATAAATTTCTGTCAGTAAACAACAATGAATTAATCTTGAAAACATAACAGATTTTCTTCAGATATTTACCTTGAGATAAGTATCAATAGCACTGTATAGATCATCATGATCACATCTTGCAAATTCAGGTACAGTTTCAGCAATAGCAACAAACTTATCCAAAGGCAAATTCACATCCTTAGCAACCTCTTGAAGATACTTATCAACAAGCTTAGCAACCTTCAACTTTGAGCTATGTGAAACTGAAGAAGATCTTCTACTCTCTTGCAATTCAAAATCAACATTCTCAGCCGAACGTGACCTTCTCCGTTCAAAAGCGAATCTTGATCTTTGAGGACTAGTTGATGGACTTTGACTTAATTGCAACATAAACTCTTCCAATATGTTCATCACCAAATCCACATCACAAACCATTATAAGATCATTCACTGTTACTTCCTCTAATTGAAGTCCAACCCTTTTAACCAATTCGATCTTTAAAGACGAAAAAACTTTCAAATCATTGGCAACTTTCAAAAGCTTAAGTAAGAAGCTACAAGAAACAACACCTTTTGCAGATGGAAGTAAATTCACTATTGATTCTAAAAGCAAACTGTACTTTGATGCTATTTCACTTCTTGAATCAGAATCAGAACCAGTTTTTAGTAGCCATCTAGATGCATAAATTTTCAAAGCATCACCAATGAGATTTAAAGGCATTTTTCCATCAGATTTTAAAGCAATCATGATTCTCCAATAAAGATCAATTTTCAATTCTGCTAAATCTTCACCCCACCATCTTTTTCTAATTGATTTATCTCTCAAACTTTCTGTTCCGCTACAAGATATATCATCTTCATTTCTAACCCTCTTTAAGACCTTTGAGCAAATTGTCTCAATGCATCTATTTGTAATTGACAATTCCTCTGACCATAAAGACAATGCTTTTGTGGTTTGTAGTGTTACAATTGAATCTTTCCAACCGCGAAGTATGCAAGAATTGAAGAAAACTTCAAGCTTGTAAATCAAGTTACCCTTTTCTGCATCTTCTGTCATTTGTAAATATTCCGCGGCACATCTTGCGGATACAATGTTGTAAGCACTTATAGTGATTGTGATTCCATAGCAGAACTTTGCACATAGTTCAAATGCTTCTTCTCCGCCAGGAAAATCGGGGAGTTGTACTATTTGATGATTTCGTGAATCAAGTGACTCCGAACATAATCTTTGTAGATGCAAACATTTTGATAGCAGTGGAAACTGAACAGAATCAACATGAAATTTTTAGATACTTGTATGTAACAATTAAAAAAAACAAGAACAAAGTATACAAAATTTTACTGAAAAAAGAAATGGGATTGTTAAATTAAACGATAATTATATGAGCGTGTGTTTGGTTCTGCGGTAGCAGAAATTATATGAGCGTGTGTTTCAAGAAGCATACCTTGTGAAGAAGATATCTAGTTCCTTTCACTTGAATTATAAGATCACTTGAAACTTCAGAAGAAACTGACCTGAATATACAAAGAAAAAAAAATAAAAATTCATGTTTTTTGTTTAAATAAAAATTCATGTTATTACTTTCTATTATGTAATATATTATACTATAAAGAGGAAAAAAATAAATTAATCAGTTTGTGACTTACCTGACTGAGTCTTCAGTGTAGAAGATATCAGGACGAGATCCTAGTTTCATAAACTTCATGACTGTGTAAAATGTTAATGATATGTTCAATGTTAAATAATGTGCTACACTATGCACAATTTATCATAAAGCTTTATAAAATGTTAGGAATATTAATTGGAAACTTTAGGAACTTTGAAGAGAGAACATATAGAAGTGACAAGAGGGAAAGAAAAACAAGAAGTTTTGTTGTGTGAACAAAAAATAATAAGTGGTTTAAATAAGGAGTGGCAGAAAGAAAAGGTTAATTAATAGAAATTAGGATTATAAAACAGTTTAAAGTTTATTTTAATTTTATTTATAGAAAACTTTTGATAAGCTATTATTGGATATTTTGAACAGAAAGGATTAAAGTGAGATGCCACTTGTACCAGGTTCAGGTTTAGATATAGATTCGTTGCATGTTGTTAAAGTACTAAACAAAATCATATAAAATATCATATTAACAAAATAAACAAGATCTTGATACAATTGGAGATAATCTAACTAAAAAAATTGAATTTATTTCACTACATTACGTAAGTTGCATCTAGACTCCCTTCCATTCCCAATATGGATTCTGTTAATCATTCATATTCATATGAAAATTCGACCCGAGAAAACCATGGTATTATTATTATTCCTTATGTTACTTGGTGCTTCCTCCGGCCCCATATTCATATTTAAGTCATGTAAATAATATTTGTATAACACATATTTTGTGACAACTTTCTCCTTAAAACTCACTATATTTTTACTTTCTCTTTCTATTGTTTTGATTTTCGTGTCAATACCTATTTTTTTTTTTTTAATAAATTTAAGGTTGTCACACAAATGGTTGTTCATATAACACATCTTTTAAGTAATTAATTGTGAGATTCTGCTGTAGACTATTTGAAAAGAAAATAAAAACTAGATAACTTTAGTCTTCCCCTTCATCCACACATCGTTTTTTCCTATTATTTATACTTAAATTAGTGATTTTCACATCTATTTAGTTTTTTCTTTTGTGATTTCGTTGTCTTAGAGCGATATTGTTTTCCATCAATGTGTGTGGCATTGATTTGCTTTTCTTTCTTGTTAACTTTTTCTTTGTTTTCTCCTATTGAAGTCACTGTTCAGAATCTAAATGCAGCAGATAAAAACAAAGTGAGGGAGAGAGAGCGAGAGAGAGAGAGAGAGAGAGAGAGAGAAGAAAGACACAAAGCAATTATACAGGTCCCTTCCACAAACCGGAAGTAGTTCTGTCCCCCTTGTACTTCTAGAGAAAGTTCACTAAAATCAAATATCTGATTACAACTGCTCACTGCTAAAACTAGCAAGAGACTTCAAACTACTTAAGCACAACTGCAAGAGATTTCCTATGCTCAAGAACAAAATCAAGAGACTTCCTATGCTTAAGCACAAGTGCAAGAAACTTCTATTCAAACAGAATTACAAAGAAATTTGTTTGAGGTTGAACACTTGATATACAATCAGTGGTGTTCATAATACAAATCAGATACAAACTCTTAAGACTCTAGAATTTCTAAGATACGAAAGTTGTTAAGAAATTCTAAGTGAACTTTGATTTGAAACAATTTCAGCAGAGTTTTGACACTTATATAATTGTTGTAAGAGTCTTGCAATTCTTCAGGTCTTCACTCCTTTATATAGAGGTGTGAAAGAGACGTTGATTGCCAGCACATCAAAAAGAGTCGTTTGAAGCTTGATCAAATCACCAATGATCTTTTGTCTGATTTGATTATTGTCCTATGAAGGAACAATTTCAAATCCATTCCAAGTATAGAGGAATACCAGCATAGTCACAACAGTAGTTCTTGTACTATTGCAGACACAAAACAGAGTAGTGGAGATAGTGGTTGTACACTTGTACTATTGTCCTTTTTCAATGTTCTCTAAAGAATAAGCATCCAATGCCTTCCAATTTCCTCTGAATTAGCCGTTGCTCCAGGCTTCTATTCTTCTACAATGATAGGCATGATTAAAACAACATTTGACACAATTCTGCTTCCAGTCTTCCAGCTTTTGATGATCTTCAGCTCCTGATGATCTTCAGAACCTCTGATGACGTCACCTTCTGGTGAATAGCTTCTGATGACGTCAGCTTCTGATGATCTTCAGAACCTCTTTTCTTCAGATGCTTCCTTGCAACACAAGCTTCAATTATGTAGATACCATTGCTCTCATTAGTTCTTCAGAACCTCTTGTATTTTAAGACACTAAATATTTTGTCTATGGTCCTGCACACTTGAACAAATATTAGCATATCCATTTGACAATTTTTAATACATTGTTATCATCGAAACTTAAAGGGTAATGTTAAACACATTTTGTTCCAACAATGAGTTTGTTAACAAATTCATCATTTTTGTTTTTAGCAAAGTTATATTTGTTGTAAATTCTTACATAGTCACACCGACAATTGGATGTGTGGGGCAAATCAATAGCAACCAAACCAAAAGGAACACAATAATAACCACGAACAAAAAAAACTAGAAATATGAAGGAGGAAGGACAAGGAAGAAAAACACACAATATTGTTTACCCGGTTCAGTCGAATAATGACATGCTATAGGTGAGAGAGCAACTCTCCATTCCACTAATCAAAACTGTAATTTACACAAAGATTCCAAAATATATTACAATAATTAGTCTTCAAACATGATTCTACTTTTTTTTTTTTTATTTCTGAATCTCTACCCGTAACCAAGAGACTCAATTACTTAGTGTTATCGAAGGTGAATCCAATGGTGATCCTTCCAAAATTTAGTATTCTTAATTACTTGATTAATGGATTCGTATCATATCAATATTCACAAAACTTTGAAGTCTAACTGTTGATTAAAGGAATCGAAGGGAAGTCAAATTTTGCTTACATAGTTAAATTTTGATTAGTGTGAAGTTGGAGTAGATTTTAGTTTGCTTTACAATTATTAAAAAATTGTGTTCAACATTTAAACTATTGACATTTGTTTGTTATTGGAGGGAGATATAATGAGTGCAAAAATAATAATTTGTTGAAAAGTTATTGGTGAGAGATATAAAGTGTGCAGAAAATAATAATTTGTTGAAAAGAGGGAGTGTATAACTTGTTTGTTAAAATGTGGATATAATTAGAAGAATTTTTTTTTCAAAAATTCACTTTCCTTAATTTGAGTTTCATATTTTAAACGACACTAAAAAAGAAATGAAGGGAGTATTGATTAAAGTATAAAAAATAAAATGATCCAAGTTGTATGATACTGGAGTCCCTTAAGCAAGTTGTCAGAGGTTCAATATATCTCTCATTTTGTTCTCCGACAAATGTTAGTCATTGCATGCAAAAAAAACTTACTTGTTTGAGTGCGGATTCAAATTTGCAATACCCAGGCACATATTCAACAAGAGGGATGTGGGGTTAGTTGTCCCCACTTGTTTATTATATCTTCGACAAATACTTAGATATTTATGTGATGTGGTGATCATACTTAAATGGTATTATTGTCCTCACATAATTCATTCATAACGCTACAAGAAACTATAAATCTAATGAGAAAGTTAACGAGTATCCTAAGAGTATTGGTTAAAAAAAACTAAAAGCATTAACTTTGTATAAATTTTTTTTTTTTATTTAGAATTTGTATAAAAAAAATGTTGTAATTATTACATCGAATAACATAACTACTTGTATTCCTAAGATGAATTTTTCTTTTCTAGAATATTTAATCAATATTCTTAAGACATTCGTTGGTTAGACCCTATTCTACTCTAAAATACTACTTAACTTTGTGAAAAAAAGGACTTGTGAATGAGGTTGGTCCCCTCGAATTAGTCGGTCCTTAGATCAGATACCGAGTTTTAAAAAAAATAAAATATATATATATATATATATATATATATATATATATATATATGCTAGAAATGGAAAAACACTTAAAAAAAAACCTTTTAAGAGCAATTACAAACAGAGCTTATGTAAATTTTGATCGCTTACTTGTTGGTATAGTTTTATATTAATTTTTATGATATAATATTGACCCTAATTAAAATTTATGGACACGTTCTTCATAATACCTCATCTTCATTTCATTTAGTGTGTGTGAGTTTTCTTTATACTCTTTGTCAATAGAAAATACTAATGTTAATTATATAGTAAAGTTAATTAAAATTGTATAAATATATTTGATTCCAATAAATAAAACTTATTTTATTTTTTTGAGCAGCTTATTTTTGTTTATATGAGTTAGAAAAACACAAAACTTTCTTCTACTAGCAAATATCTTGTCCTACTCTTTTTTTCTTTTTTCTTATTTTTAAGAAGAAGAATACGATGTTTGTAGGTTTTGTTCCTCTCACAAATAGAGACATGTCATTGCCCGCGTGCAATTCAAAAGACAACTCCCACGTGCGCCCACTGGTGGCCTTCCTTTTTATCATTGTCGCTGCAAAACTCTGCTTTCTTTTCTTTAATTTCTTCCACTTTTTCATTTTAACTTTGAAAGCATCCCCTTGGATTATTATTTTAGAAGGACATTTTCACGAGGAGTTTATAACTTCTTTTATATTCAATCTTTATACTTTCATCATATTAAATTATTTTCTCATAATACCTCTGACAAAAATAACATGAGCGAAGATCCATTTCATACCATATATTGTGGATGGGTTTTGTTAGAAGACGTCATTTATAAAGATGTTTTTTAGCAAATTATCCTATATGCATTTGTTAAAAGACATCAACTAATTTTTATGAAGGTGTCTTTTAGCAAGTTATAACTAAAAAGTTGATAATCACACCTTGAAGTGTAGATTTCTAAAAAACATCTTCAGTATCTTTTAACAAAGCCCATTATGGATGGTCTTATATAGACCTCAATTATACTAACAAATTGTGCAACTAATTATAACCCTCTGACTAACATTTAGTGCACGTTGGTTTCCCGTTTTCAGCACACAAAAGCACGTTTGAATGTTTTTCGATGTGTTTTTGTCGTGATTTTCAAAAGCTTCAAATACTAACTTCTATGCTAAAATGGTTTTTTCCTATGATTTCCATCAAACTCTGTTTTATAAACACTGTGCAAAAGAGACACTTAGCCAACTCTAACAACCTTAACTAACTAAACGAGCAAATAGTCAAATTCCAGCTAAAATTTGTTTGTGAAAAAATCAAAATACATTGGTATAGTTTTTTTGTTTTTTGGTTTATAGCAAATACTTTTTTTTTAAAAAAAATTGAGAAATTTCTCAATTTTTTCATTTCTCCCCTTTCCTTCAAAACCCTCCCAACCCAATCACTCTCTTTTTCTCTTAATTCCCAAACAAACTTTTAGTTTGCTAAACATGGTTGAAGAACGGTATCACTAAATTTGAAAGGATTGTACTACAAATACAAATTATTCCCTATTAAGAAACGAACAAAAAGTAAGAATCCAAAAACTGAAATGACTTAAGGTGATTAAGGTTGGCATGACCATGAAAGAACATCATTGAACGTGGTACACCCGACATAAGATTTACCTATCTAATTGTCATCTCTTGGAAGCTGTCCATTTGGGAGGATTCCTTCTTATTGTTGGATACAAGTATCCCGCACGAATCATCAAATGTCACTGTTAGTCCTTAGTTATCGCTGTTTGTGTCTCCCAAAATTTCTTTATTCTAGTACTTCAAAATTTGTAAGCATTAGAGGATATACAAGACAAATCCAAATAGCTGATTTAAGAGCTACTCAACAGACAACAATGGAGTCAAATGTGCATTTGTGTGTTGACTTTGCATTTGTGTTCTTCTTATTAAATGGTGTCATTGACGTTTGATGTTTTAGTGTAATTCATTTAAGGGAGGAAAACTGTATTTATTAGAGGATCAAAATCGTAACGTTTTCAAACATAAGGGAGGAAAATTGTATTTAAGGCTCTGTTTGGTAAAAATAGCGAATGACTGATAAGTTAGCTGATAGCCTATAGCTGATAGCGGATGACTGATAGCTTATAGCACTGATGACTATAAGTTAATTGAAGTGTTTAGTAAAATTAGTGGTTATCTAGATTATAAATGTAAAATGACATAAATGACATTTTATATCACTCTATTTTTTATGAAGACAAGAACATACATTTTTTTATATTGTTATAAAAATAATTCTTGGAACATTTTTAACCGACTTCTCTACTCATGTGCGTGGATTTTCAATTACTATTGTCATTTGTCTATATAAAAAAAAAGTTATGGACAACTCAATATTAGTTTATTTTTAAATAAGAAAATTTCGTCAAACTTAAATGTTATGATATCTATAACCACACAAAAAAAATATTAACCACATTGAATACCTGGAGAAAGAAAGTAGAAAGAAAATAAATTTAAGAAAATATGCAATACTCTAAATTGTAATTTTCTGGAACATTTTTCTTCAAAAAACACTCATACTCCAAAAAGATAATTTTTTATTAAAAAAAAAAAACAAAATCGTAAGAATTTAAAAAGAAAGAAGTTAAAGTGTGATTTTAATTATACCCTGCTCCTGTAGGTTGATATCCTTAGTATACCTTCATGTATTTAATAGTTATTATTTTATTTTAAATTGTAATAAAATATTAGAGGTAAAAGTGGTATTTAAATACATTAATAAGCGTAAAAATGGAAGAAAAAACAATAAATTATAAGCTCAAACGCTACTTGAAATGACATCTGGAAAATAAGCTATAAACTCCTGAAATAGGTTATAAACTCGTTGTAAAAAGCCTGTTATCAAACGAAACTTTTTTTTTATCATACAAGCTTATAAGCTATCCGCTATAAGTTATAAACTAATTTCTTGCCCTTGCCAAACAGAGCCTAAGTCTAACATTTCTTTAAAATCCAAAAATGTTAAGACCCATTTTGTTGCATATTTTGCTTATGCACCTAATGGTATTTCAAGTTAATTGTTTTTTTTTTTGAAGAGAAGTTAATTGTTGTAAATTAGTTAATTGATGCGGCTAATATAAAAAAAGAAATTGTTGGTAGCCATATTTAAATTTTGTGTTGTCTTGCCAAAAATCAAACTGCCTGAATTAACTCAAACCATATCAGTTTGATTTTTGTTTTAAAACCCAACAAAATCAAATTAAACCACATATTTTTTATATAACAGTTCAAATGACTTTTAACTTTAAAATCAAACCAACTCGCATCGTCATGAATACCTATACAAGTACAGTAGAAATGGTTGTTGGGTTTCATTAGAATTAGAGTATTATTTTTCCCACCCTATGCCTAACTAGCGCGCCCTGTAATTTTTCCAAAAATGCTCATTTGCAGTCCGGATTTCATAATTCGGACTATACTTATGTATAATCAGCAATCATAATCTCCCCCATTTCAGCAATTTTGAATTTTGCTTTTAAAAACAACCAAAAAAAGGGTCAATTCATGTCAAATAAAATCATAAAAACACAAGGATGAGAGTTAGGAAGATTAATATTGTCCTTAAAATGACTATCCATGCTACAAACATGTTTATAATTGGTGTTAGTGCTGTCCGGATTACGTAATCCGAACTGCATCAGCACCATGAAAAAAAGGTCTAAACGATGAAATTTTGGATTTTGAGGGCAGAGTCCCGTAAGAAGTCCCTTCTAAGGGAGTCTTAATCATAAAAATATAAGGATGAAAGCTAAGAAGATTAATTTTGTCCTTAAAGTGACTATCAATGCTATAAACATGTTCATAATTGGTGCTGGTGTTGTCCGGATTACGTAATCCGGACAACACCACCACCATGAAAAAAATGGTGTTTAGAGAGTGTTTAGATTATATAATCCGAAAAAATCAAATAGCGCGTCCTATTTTTTTGAGTTTTTTGGATTTTTTTCGGATTAAAAAATCCGAATTGATGGAAAACTCATTTTTTTTCACCCTATTACAAAGGAAAACACCAATCTGGATTTTAAAATCCGGATTGCTCAAAGACATTTTCAAAAAAATTACAGGGTGCGCTAGTAAGGAATAGGATGGAAAAAAATAATACTCTTAGAATTATCCATTCTCTCAACCTCCTCAATGATAAAATTTGCAAATACTTGCTCCTTAGACCCCGTCATGTTGCTACGAAGTCTCTCAGATTTACATAAGATATCTCTCAATAGTGTATATTTTACACTTTTTGCCTATCGAAAAATATCTTCTAATGTTGTTTTCTGTCTGTTTTGATCAACACATAGGGCCTAAAGAGCAACCATCAAATTTGCATCATCACAAGTTCTTGCAATCTTGCTTATTCCTCATTTTTCTTTTGTTCAAGTCAAAATTTCTGATTTGTTTATTGATTGTTTTTTTAATAGACGAAATAATAATAACAATTTGGAGATCGGATCACGACTTCTAACCAAACAAGTTCAATATTTATCATCAGAATTAACACTTACAAACTATTCCTTCTTTTTTTTTTGACAAAAACTTACAAACTATTCCTTATTTCTTATTTAAGGTAGTTTAAATTATTCAACTCAAATTCATTTATCTATATAAAATAATTATCTCACCTTAAATTTGCCTATTATGGTATAGATATATGATTAATATTTTGTTGTGTTTTAGATAATTCATGTACTCAACTTTAATGGTTATTTGTAGAAAATTTTGGTGTTTTTATAAATTAAAAAATATTTTTCCAAATCACTTTTAGTTTGAAAATAACTTTTAATATAAGCTATAAAATAACAATTCCAGTAAAAAAAAGATAGGCTTATTGCAACGACTATTATTATACTCTAGGATTTTTTTTTTGAGGAATACTCTAGGATTAAATAAACGTACACTGAAAATCACTAAACAATATATATAATCATATAATAATCATCATCATGGATCTTATTTCTATGATCAAAATAATAAATTTACATGTACAAATCCAAATGAAAAAGAAAAAACAGAGAGAACCGAAATAAGATAAATATGTCCCCCTAACAAGTATTCCAATGGTGTGTATTGGAACAATATTATTCAAAAGGCTCAAGAGACTCCATCAACAAATTAATCACTATAAAACAAAATTGAATTCCAAACCTACTAAACCATGAATTCAATAAATAAAAAATAAACTTCTGTATACACCCATCTAAGCTAAAACCATGGACATGAAGATTCCAGCAAAAGCAGTAACAACAACAAAAGTGTTGGTGATAGAGAATGCAGCAGAGGGTGCATCAGCTCCCGGCTGTCCCGGTGTGGCCCCACCTGGGCCAGACGCCGGGACATTTGAGCCTGGTGCTGGTGGTGAAAAAGTGTTTGGGCTTGGGCTTGAGCCTGGTGAAGAAGAAGTTGAAGGAGGACTTGCAGGAGAGGGTGTTGGTGATTTTGTGGAGGGTGATGGAGCTGGTGCAGAATTTGGTGATAATGATTGTGTGGGTGCTGGTGCAGGAGCTTGTGCTATGCATGAGGTAGCCAAAAGACCTAATATCACAAACATTTTGATTGAAGCAAAACCCATGTTGAATATATTTTTTGAGAGAGATGAATGTTAAATTAGAACTAAGAAGTGAGTAAAAGATGAATATTTTTTATGAGAAGGTTGAGAGAGAATATATAAGAAGAGGTAAATTTAAACTAGACTAAGATTCCTCCAAATATATGGTTTGTAAATTGTAGGATGATTAATGTGTGTAATATTCAAGTGCATAAGTGGTGTATATATAGTGTACAATGTATATGAATGGCTTGTGTTTTTAATTAGCCAGGCTGGTATGTGATGTGACTAATAAATAATGGGTCAAATACAAAATAATTTTCTTTTCCCTTATTTGTAAAAAAAATATCATTTTTTTCCCTACTTGATAGATATAATATTAATTTTTTTCTTTGTTTGTGTTTACAAGTTAAGTATACGAAAGAATTTTGGTGGTGAATGAGGTATTGTTTGTCTGTACGTAATGAAGAATTTTCTTGTTTGGTATAACCGCGTTTAACCTTTCTAACTTTGATTTTTCTACGGCTGTTTCTAGATTACCTACCATGTGTCCATAATCAATGTGAAGTAGAACCTTCAAAGATTGGACTTGTTCACTACGTAAAGGTTGTGTTATAGGTTGGCTGAAAAGGTGAAAACGCGGTTTCTTGCATCACAACAATAACAACAATACACATAAAACACCCTATCAAATTGGGATTTGGATTATCGTGCACGACAAATTTTGTTATTAAAGATAAATGTCAGTACTTACCTCTTATATTAATATAGAAACGTTAATAAGTGCCCTTAAGGCATTGTTAAGTAACTTTAAATAGTAAGTTTTTGTCAAAGTTTATGAAATTAATGCATTGAAAATTTGAGTTTTCGACTTTTTTAACGAATAATTTCTTTATTAAGAATCCTTAAAGAGTGCTCTTATGGTACTCGTTAACAAGACCCTATTAATATTTGCTCATGTATTCATGTTTGATACATGTAACTCTTTAGCCTTATCTCAAACGACTAAGCTATCTATACGAAAATAGCTGAATGTTTTTCATTGATAATCTAAGTGCATTATATACATCAATTTGCTATCATTTTCTTAATGACTAATGAATACAAAATGAATGACTAATTAATACAAATGAATACCTATTAATATTCTTTTAATAATAGAAATTACATGACTAAGTAACACATATTCTATCACTATCTAACCTGACAAATTTGACTGTCTGATTAAGACCGACCAATCTAAATTTAAACTAGACTAATTTTTAAAAAACTTGTTTTAAATATGTTTTATTCAACTTTAGTTTGATGATTAGATCTATCTTGATGGCAAGTGCGCACGTAGTTTCGACTGCATGCAATCCCGTCAAATTATGATATGTTTAGTTTGGTTTGGTTTAATTGAGTTCATTTACTAGCATAAGATTTTGTGATACTGAATGAGAGAACTAATGAAAATTACTTATAACATTTTTAATGAAGTGTTTTTAGTTTATTCTCTTAAATTATCCATGATAGTAGTTCAAAAAAGATTTATTTTTGTCGTCGAAAAAATTATTGGAATGAGTCGTGGGTTAGGGCGCTCTTTTTAAAACGTTTCGTGGTATTTTCCAAAATTGTGCTAGCAAACTATCAACCACGGCGTCTCTAGAATAAAACAGTCTAGCCACAATTGTATAAGAATCTTACTGTAGTGTAGGACCATGTTTTAGAAATACACCCTCAAGTATGGTACACTAGCCACTCTAATATGGTACCAAGACCGCTATATTATGGTATTGAGATCACTCAAGTATGGTGCAAAGACCACTATAACTTTCATAGGAACAAATCGAAGGGAATGTGGTTCGATGATCGATCTTTAATTTCGAAGGGAAACAAAAAGGAGAAGTGGCTCAGAACTACATCAAGCAAAAGAGGGAGAAGATAGAAAACTCATTGATTGATGGGTTTTTCTATAAGGAGAAGTGATAGTGAAACACTATTTATATAGTGCAAGAACTAAAGAAGCAACCAAAATCGATTGTGGAGATCGTTTGAGCGTTGTGGAATCAAAGTCTTGAACTCACATCCTTAATGAGACATTAAGGATTAAGCGTGAAAATAAGTTTGCATGTGCCAATCATTGGAAGGCACACATTGGTGTGTGCCAGAAACGTGTTGGTGAGTGCCAAGCGTATTCTGACACATGAAAAAAGCTTATATGGTGATGACGTGCACCGATGACATTATATTATATGGTGATTTTAGAATTTTATCAAATCTTTTATTACTTATTTTATGACTTTCAAGAGGATTTAGAGTGAGTTACTTATGGTTTGAAAAATATTTTGTAATATTTTGTATTGAGTCGTTGTATGTGTTTTTATTCCCTAACCATACAACTCTATATGTGTTTTTAGTCTTTTTTAGAAAAGACCACGGGGTTCATCTGATCAAAGACATCTCATAGAAATTATGGTACAAAGAAGACCAAGTACACTGATGATTTTGAAGGAAACAACTTGGAAATATTTTGCCCTATGTACTAAGCACATGTCAAAGAAAACAAAAGGAAATGGCCTTTGTGTCACACACCCTGTGCAAGGAGTACATTCACGGTGCGCATTTCGAGCATTGATTAACCAGATCTTCTTGGCCACGTGCACGTTGTGCACAAAAGGTTTGTGCAGAGCGCGTGTAAAGGTCTATACAGTGCATACACTACCTATTTTTGCCAGTAAATATGCTTTTATCATTCAAAAATGGGGTTTCAAGTTTTTGCAACCCGTATCCATAGAGGTGTGACGATAGCAATTAGAATGGGGTGTTTTACATCCACTTTCACTTATGTATTATGATAATAATTAAAATATCACACTATATACTTTATGACAACGGAATCCTCAACATTCACTATATCATATGAGAACTGCAATACCCCTCTAATTATATCCTTTTATATAATATTCTCTCTTTAATATAATATTATATGTTAGGTGAGTGGTTAGGGTACCTGTATTTTATATGGTACATCATGACATCTGACAACTACTCTTAATCATTGATAAATTCTCATTTGACGCCATTCAAGATTAGACTTTTTCCTTCAATTGCTCCCCTATATTTACGTTCCCCTTTTTAATTTTTTTTCATTGAAAATGAGTTTAAAAAGAACAAAGAGTACAGGAGATACTTCAACCCATTACAAACAACAACTAAAAAATGACAAGAAAAATAGAACAATAACAATTAATCAAATAAAACTACATAAACACGTGAAGAAAAACACAACAAGTCTAAATACTGGCCCACAAAGAAGAAGAAAACTAAAATAAAAATGATAATAATAAAAACCATGATATTTGAAACATCCACTTTTTTATACATCCATTCAACATCTTATTTTATAATGCATTAACATGTTTGGATATGCGGGCAGTGGCATCAAATGGACGAAAAGAAGTTTCAATTTGGAGAGTTTGACTTTTATGTTGAAAAAATGCATTTAACTTTTATGTTGAAAAACTGCATTGGAAATTGTGCAAACATGACTTTTTTTAGGAACGACAAACCAAACACATATTATATCTCTTCATATCATATCATTAATTTATTACATATATCATATTACTTTCTTTTTATCTTCATTTCAATATGTATACACTCATATGAGTTGTACATTCAACATTTTCAAAAATATGTTAGACCATCCCCAATGGAGGATTACCTTTAAGAATCGGTACCTATTAGATACCTCCGTTGGGAAAAAAATTATTTTGAGTATCTAATAGGAACAAGGTCTCAATGTAGAACTCCATGTTGGTCTATATGACAAGATGGAATACGCACTAGAGGGGAGGTGAATAGCATTTTACAAAATTTATCAAGTTTTTAGCGAAAGCCTGTTTGAAAACAATTTGACTTATTGGATCTATGCTTGAAACGATAACTATGACAAAGAGATTAAGAGAATAAAAAACACAATAAGATTTACTATTGATTTGAGAGATTCAAATGCTAAATCATAATACAATCAACTATCAATAATTCTCAGCACAATATACAAAACAAAACAATTCTTAAACTAAACATAAGAGTAATGAATCGAGCTATAACTAATGAACAACAAGGTATATGAATTTGATGAATTGAAACTTGATTGAATTCAAATGTGATCAATATGTGTTTGAGAGAAAACTCAATTCAATTAATCAAGTAAAGGTTAACAAATTAAAATTTAGATCACATTCAAATCAATGAGAAACAATTATCAAAAATTCATATACTCAATATTAACACAAAGTAAAAGAGGAAGTGAAGAGAAACGACACCGCGATTTATAATGGTTCTCTCTTTCGTACTCTCATCGGGCTACCCCCACTATTCTTGATAGAAAATGTCTCTATCAAGGATTTCCACTAAAATAGAAATTTGATTACAATGTTGTGATTACAAGAACTCCTTCAATTACCCTAATTTTCAATTCCTATACAACCACAACCCCCAACCTTTAAATACCATTTGAAATTGGCGTTTCTTCAAGTCTTCAAATCTTTAATCACCCATGCAATCCTTGAAGCTCTTCCCTCGAACTCCTCTTTGTTATGTGTGGTGGTTGGATCCCCTTAAATTTGAGAAGATTATAAAGAACCCCAAATACCCATGGAGGTGGAATGAAATTACTCACTTCACTTTAGATCTTTGATTCCCAATCAATATCCTTGAAAGCAATCAACTTACAATCCATATAACATTCTAGCAATCTATGACTGAAAGACCATAATGATTCTTAGGAAAAGTGTTTGATCTGAAGATCAAATGGAAAATGAGGTTTGGAGACTCTAGAGAGAATAGATGCAAATGATCTGGTAGTTTGGGTTATATGAGGATATGAGTATATATAGAAAAGAGTGGCAAGTGCAAATATATATTTTGCCAAAAACAACACAATGAATCAAATCATCAAATGTGTGAATCAATTCGGACAACTATAAACAAGCAAGGTGAGCTAAGAAGGTTGATACGATTCAGACTATATTTAAATCGAATCATATTACTCCAGCTGAAGGGTGATACGATTCAAAAGACTTATGAATCGATTCAACAAGGTAAAAAGCAAGACCGAAAGAAACCAGTGATACAAATCAAACTAATTTGATTCGATTCATTAACGATGTGATTCTTCAATTCATGAATCGATTCAAAATGCACTAGACATGTGGAGAAATGGGATAAACATTTAACGATACAATTCAAAACCTTTTGAATCGAATCAATCTACTAGAAAAACAGTTTTATCCTATAAAATGAAGTTTTCTACATACAAACAACACCCTAGACAACAACGGATAATACAAAACAATGAGGCAAGAATTGTTAGGTGTGCTTTAACATGATATTAGGCTATAACAACCAATATTTAAACATCATCAAATAAACTATCTAATTAACATCATCAAAACACAAACAATAGCTACACATAACGTCACTCCAATCTTAAGTGGGACCCACATTTTTTTAATATTAGAATATTGAGATGTTATGATATAGATTTATTGATACTTGATAGATGGTTAATGGGTCTCATTTAAGACGTTTGTGTGAGGTGATGGGTTGGAGGAATTGAATGTTTATTAGATATTATTATAAAAAAATAGAGTGATGTGTACATGTATGAACCATTTAAGTAAAAAAAATGTAACAAGACACTATAATTATTAAGGTCAAGACAAAATCAGACACTTATCTATCCGAGGTCAAGACATAACTCATAAACAATACAGGAACCCAAGGTCTACTCCAAATATCAGATTTTTAAGAGGGGAACATAATAAGATCCACTAGTTGTGGCATAATTTTGTTACTTGTCTACCAAACCATTAAATGCTAAACCATATTTCGTAAAATAGTACCATAAGCTGAGATAATTGAATACTCATCATGCATGATATAAAATATCAAACACCAATAAGAACTCCAACTTTCTTTCTGATTCAATATATATTCACAATACAACAAAGGTGATACCACATGTATTATCTGATTAACATGTTTGTAAAGTAAAACGAAAAACTGAAAGGTCGAAGAAATATACATTAAATTGTGAGATAAATTATCATAGAAATCGTGGTTGAATTTAACACAACCCCGCAAAATCGGCTTATGGTAAGGATTTCTCATATTTATAAACACATTTTCAGGTCATCTCATATCTGATGTGAGACTCTTTAATACACTCCCTTACGACCAGCAATATTGGGTTTGGTTTATGGACATAAATGGTAGGTGGCTCGATAGCAGAAATCTGATAGCAGGTGGTTCAACGGAACTTGAAGAGACTCTAATACCGTCTTAGAAATCGTGGTTGGGCCTAACACAATCTCATAAATTTGGCTTATGAAGTGAGGATTGTCCCCACTTATAAACATATTGTCAAGTCATCTCCTATCAATGCGAGACTTGTGTAAAATTACAAGAGTGCTATTATTATGATAGTAAAATAATATTATAGGCACTAGCGGTTGACGGCACGTAGCCCGTCTATTTGTTCTTTTTATTGCGGAAACGCATGTAAACTATAAATAATGTTTTTATGCAATTTAAATTTTGATTAAAATTATATGTATAGATGTTTGTGGCTTATTGTAACAAATCATGCTTATCTTTTAGAGTTACTCAACAATATTGCAAATATAATATAAACTCTTATCGTTTTCAATGGTACCAACAATATAACATTATTATAGAAGAATTTTTTTAAGGGTATAATTGGAATAATGAAAAAAATCTAACTGAAATATCGTCTATTTTCGTTATATGTTTTTAAGATAATATTGTTTCTATTGTAGTATAATGAGATTTATCGATTTTCTAATTAATAATTTAAATATTGGTATAAAAATGATAAAATAGTAAATAAAATGTTTTAGACAAAGGATCAAATTGAAAAAGGAAAAAGGCAGTTCAAACTCATCTATATATATATATATATATATATATATATATATAAACACACACACATAATACATACTTATTTTTCAACTTCGCTCTTTAACGCAATTACAATGTCCAAAAATGCACTTTGGAATTCGACCAGGACGACACATGTTCTGTGGACAATCCTTGTCATATAAACACCATCTTGCTGTGATGCAAAACCAGATGGAGAAGAAGAATAAAAAAACAAAGTTAATAAAAGAGAATGAAAGATTGTCTATAAGGTAACATAAAGTTAGAAGGGTTATGAAAGGCTTACGATAAATTTGGGCTACCACAAGAAACGGAGAAAAAAGTAGGATCATAATATAGACAAATTTGATAATTATAGTCATGGTTTTTCTTCAATGTATGTAACAAATAAAAATTGTTTGATAACTTTATAATGTAAAAAATATGTCTACGTCAACAGTAGAAAAATACTATGTGCTATATTTGCTTTTATTTTTTAAATATATAGATTTTAGTTAGAAACTCTTCCTAAAAGTCGAATCATTATTAAATATCATTATAGCACATTCAAAAGTATCCTATCATACAAGTTTATGTATAAATAAACTTGGTCGTTGTCCTTCGAAAAAATAATAATAAACTTGACAGTTTTAGTCCTACTTTTTCTACATATTATTAAACAGATAAAAAATGCTTGATTATTTTATTGTGTGAAAATAAAATGATATTTTGTTCATTTAATTCACTCAATTGATATCTCGACTATAGGAAGAATTTCACATAACTGCAGTTTTGATCCTCCTATTTTAGTTAAATCGTAATTTTGGTCTCCTTATTTCTAATTTCACAATTTTCCTTCATTTCAGAACTATTTGACAATCCATGATTTTTACCATCTCTATTGTACGGTGGTTGAATGGTGGTGGAATGCGTCAGTTGAGAGCTGAAACGACAGGGATGGGGTGTACCTGCAGACACTTCAATGCTCAAGTCAGTATGCGATCAAAATGAGGATTAAGGGATATAGTAGATTCTAACCTTGGGGACCGCAAAGAGTCCCCTTTAAATAGAGGTGGGTGTTTGCAGATCCGTTGTAAGGCACACATGTGCTTGTCAGATACAAATTCGTAGGAAGTGTAACCGTCGAGGAGAGATTTGCGGGAGCCATGATGATGATTGTTACCGTTCGTTTGAATATGACTCCTTTGCTCCAAGCACCCCCTCCCTCGCGGGGAGGGGGTGTGTTGCAAGTAATGTTGCCAAATGCGGAGTTTGGGCTTTGTTTGTATTGGGCCTAAGTAATTGAGCGTAAATGATTTGGCTGGTTCAGAACAGTAGCCCATCAAGTCGTTGCTCTTCATAAAGAGTGATGACTAGAGGACTTCTCGTGGGAGCCTTCTTGAGATGATAGCCTCTGTTCGTTTGAATTTGTTGGATGTGCGAGGAACATGTTCGTTCCAATGGTAAGTGCTTGTGATAGAGTTGACATGCTCACAATGGAACAGTATAGTTCGTAAGGGAATGCCTCACAAGTTTTCCCTGAACATCACGTCTACGGTGATAAATCCGTCATCCATAAACCTCTCCCAATATTCCTTTCAAATGAACTCATGCCTCAGACCCTTGCGCCACAACACCATTGGACATGACAACATAGACACGATGTTGATGACGACAATAGTGAAGATTAGAACAATGAAGACAACGATCACAAGGAGGTTGTGGATTCGAACAATGATGAAGATGAAGACGATTGAGCGTGGCTACGTAGGACTATGATTGGAATGGGATATACAATAATAGTTCATATGGGGCTTTTAAGGTACACAAATTGTTAAATTTGTGTACCCATACATAAGTCATTTGTAACCATTGATATTTAGATTTAAAATTTAATGGATAGAATTTTGTAAGGACAATATGGGATATGATACATCTTGTTGGTTATGAAATATCAATTTACACTATGTGCAATTAAAAATAACTAAACTATAAAAAAAATATTTTTAAAATGTAATACTATGTTTAACTATTTTTTCGTACAAATAAAATTATTTATTTAATTATAAAGATTGGTTACTTTTTTACGGTAATAATTGAAGTTTTTGTTATGAAATGCTGTAAATAACTTTCATATGTACTCTTTTATTTATATAAAAGATGTCTTTTTAAGGCTTTTTTTTTTTTTTTTTTTAATATCTATAC
>Ga0228710_1000632_pt1 | contig 46645 bp, 28 predicted proteins | sample MedpolnodulmetaG_FD_177995 | JGI IMG/M metagenome (GOLD analysis project Ga0228710, IMG submission 177995) | Root nodule microbial communities from Medicago polymorpha collected in Santa Monica, California, United States - pink nodules | ecosystem: Host-associated > Plants > Roots > Nodule... | reverse complement strand
CCCCAATTTTTTTTTTATTAAAAATAGATTCGATAGAGGATACGATACCTAACAGAGCTTTGAAAAAAGAAAGAGCATAAACAGGCAACGATGACAGGACAGACTTCAACAGAACCAGCCGACCCCCCAAAGATAAATATCTCGAACTCCACCCCGACAGTCTAGTGTTTATGCGCTTAATAAGAGGATCCCAAAAATTCAATCTACGCGCATTACCACCAATAGGCAACCCAGGGTACATAAATGGAATATAACCAACCTTGCAGTTCAAAATCAACGCAGCTTCAGCTAACCAAGAACCTGTAACGTTCACCCCAACCAACATACTCTTAGAAAAATTTACCTTTAAACTAGACAAGTCTTGAAAAAGAATAAGAACTGCTTGCATTGCCCGAATATTAGCCTACGATTTTCCCCCACAATTAAAGTGTCGTCTGCAAATTGAAGATGTGACACCGTAACCGGATCATACCTTCCCATCTTGTAACCAGAGAATAAATTGTTGATAATTAACGATTGCATTAACACATGAAATCCCTATGCAACCAGGAGGAAAAGGAAAGGTGACAGAGGATCACCCTGCCTCAAACCCCTCTCTAAAGGGAACTCATCCGTTGGAGAACCATTTACCAATACCGACGCGGTAGCTGTTCCGATACATTCAGTTATCCATTTACTCCATAAAGTCGGAAACCCCATTTTCACCATCACCTCATATGCTCTTTCAAAATCAACTTTAAAAAGAATCAACTCTTTCTTGCATTTACGAGCTTCATCTATCACTTCATTAGCCACCAATATCCCATCAAGAATTTGGCGACCTTTAATAAAAGCCGATTGAGATTCCGAGATCATCGACCCAATCATTAACCGGAGTCTATTCGTCAAAACCTTTGCCAAAATTTTATACAAACTACCCACCAAGGAAATGGGGCGGAAGTCATTCAACTGCTGAGGATTATCAACCTTAGGTGTAAGAGCAATAAAAGTACTATTAATACCTTTGGTAAACTTTCCGTTTCTGTGAAATTCCGTCAAAAAACGCATAACATCTTCCTTCAACATATCCCAAAATTGTTTAATAAACCCAAATGAAATACTTTCAGGTCCCGGACATTTGTAATTATCACAGTCCCATACCGCCGCCTTCACTTCATCCAAAGAAAACGACATAATCAAACCGGCCCCTTGTCGATGGGATAAAGATCGGAACCGAATTCCGTCCATACTAGGCCTCTGCTCATGGCTAGATTTAAAATGGCCAGCAAAATGTGAGAACACAGCCTCACAGTCACTGCCCACGCCTTCGGGAAAAAAAAGTCATAAAAGTTATTCCAATGCATTTATTTAAATAGTTGAATGTTTTAGTTTTCAATGCATTAAATACATTATATACAAACGGTGTTCCCGATGCGGTTTGGTTCGATTTTGAGGTTAAAAGTCATCCGAATCGCAAAATAAATAAGTATGCGGTTTGGTTTGGTTCAGTTGACTTTTAAAATAAAACTGAACCAAACCAAACCAATGTGATTTGGATTGGATCGGTTGGTGTGATTTTTTAGACAATCTTTTTTTTTTCCAACATTAAAATCAAATTAAAAAGCTAAAACATATTTTCAACAATGTTTTAAATTTCATTTAACATTACAATTTTATTTTCATTCAACAATGTTCACTACAACGTAGACCAAATTTAAACACAGACAAAAAGTAATCCTATTTTTATAAGAAATACACAAGACTAAAAATTTTACCATTCTCTAAGAGTTCAAGTAGTATATAAATACATTTTTGAAAGACAAAGCAAAGAATAAACTTAACAAGAGAAAAAATAAGTTATTTTATTAAAGTTTCCATGAATATTGGTCCAAGTGATATGTATTTAATTAGTGTTTTTCTTATATTACGGTTTGATTTGGTTTGGTTCAGATGGTAAAATCAAAATCGCAAACCAAACCATGTGGTTGAGTAAAAAAATTGATCCGAATACATCAGAACCAAATACAGTTTTTTTTTTCGATTTCGGTTTAGATTGATTCGGTTTGTGGTTTTTTTTATTGAATTGATTCGATTTTGAACACCTCTACTATATGCTCATAAGTTTTACTATTTTAAATCATAAAGAATATTGTTAGAACACTTATTAACGTTTCCTTATATACATATTACTAAATCTAAACACAATTATAAACAAATACATTAATTATTCAATGATCTAAAATATTATATTTTATTTATAATTGTGAGCGAGGGCGATACTCCTTCCATCTCACAATATTAGTCGTTTAATGTTTGTGCACGGTTATTAAAGAAATGATTAATTGTGTTGATTTTAATGGTAAAATTAGTTACATTTACTAGAACATCCTTATTAATTGTAGTTAGTGGAGTAATTAAGTTGGATGAAATTCAATAAATAAGGGTATAATAATGGACAATAATAAATGTTGCATTGATATTATAAAATGACAATTATTTTGAGAAAAAAATGTTAAGACAATAATTGTGAGACAGATGAAGTATTAAATTTTTTTTTTTTAAAGTTAAAAATAACAGTTGAGGGGTATATATAGCCTTTGTCAAAAAAAATATTGAGGGGTATAGCACAATGATGATTACGCAACTCTATGTTCACAGTTGACTCACGGCCAGCCAATGATTTTGGCAATCAATGAAATAATTATAGTCAATTAAACATTGTATTTACACACGTAGACACCGGAATACAGACAATAATACATGGACATCGATAATTAAGAAAAAGAAAATGTTAGCAATTGTTTTAATTAAAAGTTACAACTTTTGCATTGGAAATTATACGATTATGATTTTAACAAGTGTTTGACTTATTTTCAAGATATATTTTTTTTTTGTGGGTTCCTTAAACAATGTCCTTAGGACACTCGTTAACAAAATCCATAAGAAAAATAGAATGTTAAACACAAGGACATTGACAATAGCATATGACTGTTTAACTAAAGAGGTAAGTTTTTATTAAAAGTTGTGTAATTATTACTTAATTAAAAATGAAAATTTATATTTTTAAGATAAAAATTCCATTTTAAAATTTCTTAACCAGAGTTCATGAAACATCAAATAACAAGATCCTTGAAAAAATGATCATAATAACGAGTGTCTTGAAACATTTTTTAAGAATATTAAATTTAAAAATTATTTTTTCAAAAAGTAAAATATTTCAAACTCCAAATGCATTAAATGTACATATTTTAATAAAAATTTACTATTAAAGGTTCTTAAGTAGTGCTTCGGACTCTCGATAACATTTTCCTTTAAGAAAATGTGATATTTAAACACCTTATCCTTCAATTTTACACTTTAAATAAGAATTTTACTAACTAGTGTGTGAAGAATATTGATTAAGAAATTCATTAATAAAAAATTTATCTTAACAACAATTAAACCACTTTTTAACATAAACTTACTTATTTTACTTCTTTAACTATTATCCCAAGAGTACATATTAACATTGGGAAGTGCTATATGGTACGAAACAGTTCCAACGAAAATTCACGAACTTGTTATTAAGGCACTGAACTTGCAATTTTCAATTGAAAGATAATAAAACTAAGTGGTAAAATACATGGGTGGTTGGTAGGGATGGCAAAGCGGTCCAACCGCCCCGTCCCGTCATTAACCCGCCAAAAAAGGGGTGGAGCAGGGTGAGTCAACTAGTGATGGCGGATTGAAAATCTCATCCCCGCCCTGTTTTATGGCGGATTGGCGGGGTGCCCCGTCAACTTTTTTTTATTTTTAAACTAATTGATAAATTCGCAAAAAACGTGTAAAAATAACATAAAATTAAAGACCATTAAAAAAAATCAATATATAAATCTAAACTTCAAACATCCATGATCCATTAAAGCAATAAAAAACCATAAAACCTTAATGAAATAGTCTCAAATTCAACAACTCAAACAAAACTTGGATTCTATGTTTAAATCCACACCAACAAAAATTAAACCAACAAGAAAACCATAAGGAAATACTAAAATCCAAAAACAAATCTTGGATTCAATGTCTAAATCCACACCAACAAAAGAAGTAAATATTAAGCAATAACAATAAGTTGTCTTAATTTTTTTTTTGCTTAAGCCTGACGGGCCAACCCGCCCGCCCCATTTTTTAGCGGGTTATGTGGGACAGGTAGCCTATGAATGGAGGGTTCAAAATCTCAACCCACCCCATCAAAATAGACGGGCTAAACGGGCCTCCTTGACGGGCCCAACCCGTTTTGCCATCCCAAGTGGTTGGTATACATTATTCTATATAATAGTTCCACTAAGTGGAATACATGGATGGTTGGTATTCAATATGGGAAATTAAAGGGTTCGTGGAATTTTGTTTAAAGGCATTCACACTAAAAATCATTTTCTATTAACATTCTCCTAAAATAAATACACACAAAACAATGAGAGTCAATTTTACACCTTAGACAAACTCAAAAAAAACAATAAATCAAAAGAGATAAGATTGATGAGTGTTTATCAATCTTTTCTCTTAACAAAATAAAACTAAATAAATGTAATCGTATATGATCTACATTAGTCTGACACCTATATATATAAAACATCAAACACTCCTTAACATGGAGTGTGTAGTCTGTAGTACATAAATCAAAAAATTAAACGAACATATAAATGAATGTACAAATATCACTATTCCTCTAAAAATATAGTGTTTCTTTGGATTTATGTACTTTTTTTTTTTAATTCGTGTGAACTGTATATAATGGAATATTCTTTTGTTTTTTTTCCCTGAAAAGTGTGTAAATAACAGATTAACAGCACAACAATACATACATTTTAAGACTCTTCCCTCTTCCTTCTTGCCGTCTTCATGTTTGTCTTTCTCAGCACCTCTGTGATACCTTGAAGTAATCTCTACTATACTAATATAGTAAGCTCTATCTCCCTCTTCTCTATTTATCTTTACACTTCACGTAATTTAATTGCTAAAAGGAAAAAAGACACCCTCTGATATTGGCTAATTTTGTTTCTTCTACTTTTACATATATTACATATATATACAATTTATACTCACATTTTTTTCTTCCAGAAGGTTTAATTTCTATTAATGGTTATTTCCTTCCTAAAGTCTTTGCTCTGCTATCTTCTATTTTGTATATGGTCTACCACCATACTTGTTTTGGAAGATGTAGCCATCAAGATTTCAAATCAAAGTCGAGCAACTTTCGTCGACAATTTCTTCATATCATAGAGATACATGCTTTGACTTATTTACAAGTACTTTTTTTTATTTTATCTTTATATGCATAAAAAATTATTTAGTTATATATAACTGCAAAAAAGATTTGTCACGTTATTTAATGAATACAATAAATTATATATTTTTCTAAAATTTATGACTAGGCATTATTTAATGCATGTATACGTAAATTTAATGGGTAGTTATATATTTATAGTTAAGTTGGAGTACATTACAAAGTAACATGTACTGTACACATTGAAGCCTTAAATTGAGATTATATAATTTCTTGTAGAACTTGGATTGAAAAAGAGTAACTCAAGGCAGAGCCATGGTCAACGTTGAGCCTCCAACACGTCTAGAGGTTTATGCTTAATTGGATCTCTTACTACTTTTGTTTGCTTAAGAATGGAAATGGAACTTTTTCTTAATTTCAATTTTTTGTTGTTATTGGTATTCATAGGGAAAATATGCTGCAATAGTGGTATGCTTCCTTCTTGGCAATGGATGTCTTATCTCTTGGAACAGTATGCTCACAATAGAAGATTACTATATTTACTTGTTTCCGGTATGTACTTGGTGTACTTTAAATGATTTTTATTTTTATAAAACACTTTGGATTTTTTTATTATATAATTTTTTTTTGCACAAATCTAATTTGTTGCGTGTGAAATTAGTTACTTTTGTTAATTTATAATTAAGATCGAAAGAATAGACCAACATAGATTGAGTCTAACAAAAAAAGTTAAACTTGTACAATATGATGAATCAACGTTCGGATTCAAATTTGATGAGGGTTCATATTTAGTGCTTCAAAATCACCACAAGAGTTTTTGGTTCCCCAATAACTAAAACAAATTGTAGGAAGTAGTAGTTTTTGTTTCCCCAATGCGGTTTTATATTTACATCTAACAAAAAAATAAAATAAAAAAGAGCAATTTATAATAATTAAATTAAACTATTTTCTTTTTAAAAAAAATAAAAAATTCTTACAACCCAAGAAATTGAGTGTACTTGCAAAAAGTACAATAATAGTAATTAGGGTTTGTATTGTATTGGTCATGCCCTGAGAAGGCTCTCAAGGTTTGTATTTATAGCCATCTATGGGCCTGATTTATGTTTACTTAGGCAATAAATAATAGGGGCAATTAGGTATTTAGGTGGCTTTCTAGAGGTTTCTAGAAGCAGATTGAGGCGGCGCCCTGGGGAGAATGCGCCTTGGGCCTTAGGAGCCTTATGGAGGGTGGTGAGGCCTCTGGAAGGGTCTAAAAGCCTTTCTGGAGGTCTTTTAGGTCCTTAGGAATATATTGACGGTCCACAGCGCCCAAGCACGAGTCTTGGAACAAGGCAAAGTGATTAATTTGCTTTTAAATTTTGACCATGTTTTGCTTATACTTCGTATACGTCCTTGGGTGTTTATCATCTGAATTTGGAGAACCCCCTAGGATATTTACACCTATCTTCAGAGCCCCCCAGGGAGCATTCATTTGATTTGTCTTATAGGTTGACTACTCCTAAGCCCCCCAAGCATGAGCTTTGGGAAAAGGCGAAGTGGTTTGTCATGGCATGATAAATTGAATCACTTGTGGCGACTTTTCATGGCGAGATTGCGAAAGAATACAAGGTGAGCTCTTTAAGCACGAGTCTTGAGATAAGGAGAGGTGATTTATATAGTCGATAGTCCACAACCCCTCAAGCATGAGTCTTGGGACAAGACGAAGTGATTAATTATATCGTTGCTATTTCAATTTTGGTAGATGGGCGATATCTGTATTTGCATGTCCTTCGGTGAGTTCTTGGGCGTATGGTATGGGCAAGCCTCTTTTGGCGATACTCTGTAACTTTCATTGTTGATGTATTTTATCGGGGTGAGTTTGTACATGGCGTCCTAAATACTTGTGATTTTTATTTCAGATGTAACTTGAAGTGGGCGAGTCTTTCTTAGTCCTTTGTATTTTAGTATTTCTTCATCTCCTATTTGTGCTGCAGTTATTTTTTGTTTCTTGTATTGTCGCCCTCTATTTTGCTTCGATTTGGCGATTGTTTTGCAGTGGTATCTCATATTCAGTTTCCTTTGGGTGATCACAATGTTGTTTCTGGTTATTTATTGTTTCCTTGGAAGTCTGTCCTTTATTTAGCTTCATGGTGCGTGGATTTAAGTGATGCTGACGATTTCTATTTCCTTTCAGTCATTTGCTGGCGATTTGTCTTTTGATAACTGTTGATGTTTTATGGCGTTTATGGAGAATATGTTGACGAGTTGAACTTTTCTATGGTGTTGCGTCGAATTTCGTAGCATAGTTTGTGCTTTATATTTTACAGTTGTACCTTTGTAGGCGAACATAGTGTGTAGAATTTTGGTGAGTTGCTCGTTTTTGTGTAGAGGATGTTCAGAGCTCACTGGTCGTGTTGACGTATTTTTTCGAGTCCCTTGGTCGGGTTGACGTTTAAAACTGTTCAGAGCCACGAGGGGTTGACAGGGTGTTCAGAGCCTCGAGGGGTTGGCGCGTTAGTTCAGAGCCACGAGGGGTTGACTTAAAAAACAGTTTAGAGCCGCGAGGGGTTGACAGGGTGTTCAGAGCCACGAGGGGTTGACGCATCAGTTTAAAGCCACGAGGGGTTACTGCATTAGTTCAGAGTCAGGAGGGGGTTAACTGCTTTAATCTGTTCAAAGCCACGAGGGGTTGACAGGGCGTTCAGAGCCACGAGGGTTTGACACATCAGTTCAGAGCCACGAGGGGTTGACTGCTTGATGTTTGACGACGTCGTTTGTGTTGAAAGGTTGAAAGGCGAGCATTGTGTAGGCAAGCAATATTATAGTATGGCGAATAGAGTCACTTTGTAGAAGGGCGAAGATAATCACTGTGTAGAATGGCGACGATAATCATTTTGTAGAATGGCGAAGAAGTAATCACTCTGTAGAATGGCGAAGATAATCACTTTGTGGAATGACGAAGATAATCATTTTGTAGAATGACGAAGATAATCACTTTGTGGAATGACCAAGATAATCATTTTGTAGAATGGCGAAGAAGTAATCACTTCGTAGAATGACGAGTAGTGTAGAATAAAGTAGACATGGCTAGTAGTTTTTAGAAAATAAGGCGCCTCGTTTAAAAACCTGCAAAACAAATCTCAAAGGTCGAAAATGGTTAGGATAGCTCCGTGTTTTATCTTCAAGCTCTTAATGGCGGGACCGCTGCTTTCTACATTTCCTTCTGGCGTGCTGTTTAGTGAATACTTCCTTTGTTTAATCTCGCCTTTTGCGGGCTTGTTTACCTCCCAAACTTTATTTATCTTAAATATAACGTGACTTCCGAACATCCAAAATAAAGGAGTCTTATTCATACACAATCTTATTTAATGAGAACTATTTACTCGTTGTCTTCTCTTATTAACTCGCCCATATTTTCTACTCCCCTTCCTATTCTTTCCATTATCTTATTAGATTTGAAATAACCTTCTTACTTGATTATTTAGTGCTTTTAATCCTTTTCTTTCTTCTATTAGATTTGGAACCAAGCCTTTCTATTACTTTTCTTAAATCAAAATGCGCTACTTCCCTATTAGATTTAAACTAACTCGCCCACTTCGCTCTTTTTATTTTATACTCTTTCTCTTTTTTCTACTAACTTGCTTGGTATTTTATTTTCTATGTCTTTACTTCCTTCTATGAAGTTAGGACTAAAGTCTTATACTCGATTTTACTCTTCTACGTGGGTCTGGCGCTAATAATCCATTATTTATATTTTTACTGAACAGTTAGTTCAATTTGCAAAGTAAATGGTACATGAAAGGGGTTCCCATGAAAGAGAGGTGGGTCACTTGAACCTCTTAAATACCAAGACTTTCCTTGCCATAATCCCTCTCATGTAGCCTTTTAGCAATACTACACTTTACTTTTGTCACGGTGTATACCTAGAGTTAAATAATTTTCCTAATGATAGAAATATTTTTTATTTTTTACGATAGAATATGATTATAGTTGTATTATTCTATTTCTTCTCTCGTTAAAGTGGGCTATTTCTTCTATCTATTTTATTTATTTTATGCTCTCTTCTTCATCACATTACTGCGTGACTTAATTTGTTTGGTTAAATTGGAACCAACTCGTCCATTATCTTACTTTCTACCTGTCTTCTACTCATTCGCCCAATAGAATAGATGCAAAATATTGTTGCTAAAGCAATAGGTTAACGAAGAATCATTGCCGGTCGGTTGATCATCCACATATTATGTCAATGGACCAAAGAATAGTTGAAAAATAATATCGAATAAATTCTACAAACAATTTCCTTCACAAAATATAAAGACTCAAGTTTTACAATAATTCAAAATATAAAGATCGAAAGGATGGAACCTGATCGTTGCTGCTTTCTCCTTTAATGATGTGCTGTGTTAGATAAACTTCTGATGTTGCCGGCTGGTGATTGGAATGATGTTGTTAATAGACCGCATGATACCTATCTTGAATAGGGAATCATCACATAACTTAAGCAACCTCTAACTTGCAATCAGTAGGGAAAAAGAACTAGTTGTCGTCCACCAAATATAAAGAGATAGTGATCAAACTAATATACATAGAAGAAACAAAACACATGTAATTTGCTTCTATTACAATGTTCAACGGTGGGTGGAGTTTGTATGCAACATTCTCAACGGTTTGTGTGTCCCACATAAGATATATGAGGGGAAGAATGAAAAGCAATAATCTATACTCATGTTTATAGATTAATCTCTATTTTGCTTTTTTTTTGGATTTTATTTTTTTATATCAAGCAGTATATTTTCTGAAAAAATATTCGGCAATAAATTTTCTTCAAAGAGAAATGATATTTGTACAACTTTTGAAACAAACATCTCTCTCATACTCACATGTGTTTTTATTCTCTCTCTTCTTCTTTATCTCTCAATTGTTTTTGTCTAATAAAAAGAGAAGCAAAGTGGTTGTCACAAGAGTTGTACAAAATTGATTGTACAAATATCATTCCTCTTCTTCAAATCAAATAGTATATTTTCTCAAAATATATTTGGTAAGAAATTTTCTTCAAATCAAATAGTATATATTTTCTCAAAATACACTATTTGATTAAACAATTGTTGAGCACAAAAATAATATTCTTATTTGAAATTGATGGGGAGTACTACGTCGCCAAGTCAACCACTCGTCCATCCTTCGCCAATTTTCGTTGAAGTCTTCGGCCGACCTTGATTTGTAGAATTCTCCGGACAAAAATATACATACGTTGGCGGTCTAATCATAATCTTCAAGCCTCACAATTATAACTGATTTGGTTTCAAGCAAGAGTAGCTTCGCCTCATCTTTCTTGGTCTTGATTTTCTTGTTGTTTACCTAACATATTATCTCGAAAAAGAGTGTTCATGGATTAATCTAAGTAATAATATACTGATTCTGAGATTGATACCCACACATACATGATAATTGAAACACTAGAATTAGGTTAAAATATATCTGATTTTATTAGGTTTACGAGGAAGCTGCGAACCGTAAAAAACAGGTATACATCCTCGTAACAAGCAGGTTTGATAGACAAATTGGTTTTGACTTTGAACATACAATCATCTTATTAATTTTTACCCATAATTTGGTTTATAGGAAATCCATATGCTCGTAACTTCTTCCACCAATAAAATAAATAAATTATGATGACTAGAAAGGTATTCTACATGTATCTATTAAAATTCACCCAGAATATATGTGCAGATATGCAAGTGGCGTGGTGTATCAGCTTCTAAAGCCAAATTAGCAATTTCCAATTGCAAGCATAATATTGACGGTCCATTGAGCTCACGTGGTTAATGTGCTTCACCAAAGGAAGAATTGTCCAGAAGAACCTGATTTCGATTTTTGATTAGAACAATTCTTGATCATCCTTTACTTATCTTCCAATCGAACTCCATATTACCATAACCTCTTTTCTAGAGAACTGGAAGGTTAAAAAAAAATATTTCTTACACTTATGGTGCGTTTGTTTCAAATATATTCATAGATTTCTATGAATAAAATGATAAAAATATACATGACTATGTTTGTTACAAGTTTACTAAAATTTATTCTTTGGTACAAAATGTTCTTGGGAATAGAAAAAAAATTCCCAAAGAAAAGAGTGGAATAAAGCTCTCATGAAGATGAGAATAAATTCATGTGTAACTACCTATTATAATTTCTATTTTTATAGTTCCTAAAAATATTATAATGTTAATCAAACTTTTTTTCTTTCTAATTACCTTAGAATAAATTCTCATCTTTATTTTTCAAAGAATGCTAAATTTGGTAAGCTTGAAATAAACACACTCTAATTACGTGCTTTTCCAATTGTATGTTGTAATTTAATGTTGAAAACTAGAATCATCTTGTAAAGTGTTGGAAAATGACTCAAAAATTATGCATCCTGCTGAAGCCAAAATCTGCGCCCGAACAGTGCACTTCGGGGCCCGATTTTTTGCCTGTTTTGGAAGCATAAGTCACGACATTTTTCGGGGCCCGAGAGAGCAAGCTCGACGCCTGAATTGTCGCAGGTGAAGAAGTTGAAAACGGCTTTTTCATGGGCTGGTTCTGTTCTGTTTTTTGAGGGATGCTTTCCATTATAAATATAAACCTTGTATCAGATGAATATTGTGAGAGTGTGTAGAAAACAAAACACTGTGTAGAAAACAAGGTTTAGAAGCCAATATACAAACTAGGGTTTGTAGAGAATTTCTCTTGGCAACAAACACTAGGGTTGAGATTGTTTCGATTCACCTTGAACAAAACACTATTAGGATTAAGTCTCTTGGTCACGGGAAGAGATTGTGACTGTGGGTAGAGTTAGGTTTTAAGACTAATTCTTGTAACCCTCAATATCTCTTTGTAAAGAAACTCAGATCATTATAGTGGAATGGAGAGCTGCTCTCTCTCCCAGAGTAGGTCATCATTAGACCGAACAGGGTAAACAGATTCTTGTGTTCTCCTTCTTCCTTTTATCTCTTGCTGTTTATTTTGTTTGAATTATTTTGTCACCCGCTTGATTTGATTACTTGGTATTAATTTGCTCCACGCATCAAGTTTATTATTGGTGTGGTTTTCACAACAAATTCACAATATAACGAAATAATTCAATTAATTAAGTTTTCCCATGTGCAGAATTATCATCCCTCCAGGGTGCTTACACTTGTATACCAGCCATTTGCACTTGGAACACTTGCTATATTGTCTTATAATGAGGCAAAAGTCAATACTAGATTAAGGAACCTGTTTGGATATACTCTTTTTTTCATAACCACTTTGTTGGTGTTAATAGTAAGTCCTATATCTATTCAGCTAAGTGTGAACTTTGATTCCTTTACCTTTAGGATGATTTTGATTTTCCAATAAATTTATTGTAGTTGGATTTAGCAACATCTGGTAAAGGAGGACTTGGAACTTTTATTGGTATATGTGCAATTAGTGGTGCCTTTGGAGTTGCAGATGCTCATGTTCAAGGTGGAATGGTGGGAGACTTGTCCTACATGAAGCCAGAATTTATTCAGGTCAGCTATACCGATTATAGTTCTAAACTGCGAATTATAATTGAATTTGTGGTTACAAACGCTGCATTTTACGCAATATCAAGGTTTGCAACGTAATTACAACCACAATTTTACCTCTGTTTGATTCTATGTTTGGACCTAGTCAAACGTGGTTTGACCATAAATTGTTATGTTTTTTTCTAGACTTTATGATTGATTTGAAACTTAAATCAATTTTACGTAAAAGCTAATAATTATGATCTAAACTATCCTAACATAAATTGATAAAAATCATATTTATGTTAATGTATTCTAACATAAATCATTTTACGTTCAGTCAAAATCAAATTGTCATCGCATAATCAAACATACGCTTATCTATGATGCTGATATCTGTGGTTTTTAATGTTACAGTCTTTCCTATGTGGTTTGGCAGCATCTGGTGCATTAACCACTGCTTTAAGGTTAATTACAAAAGCAGCATTTGATAATTCTAAGGATGGTCTTAGAAAAGGAGCTAGTAAGTTCAACTTTTCTTTTTCTTTTTCTACAGACACCAGTAACCTAAATTTCATCTAATTCATTTAGATTCTATGATTATGATGATGTTCCAATTATTGTTTGTTGCTATTGAAATATTCATAATATAATTATGACCATTTTCCTCAGTCTCTATCCTATTTAGTTGTTAATATATTTACTTTTATTGTAGTTCTATTCTTAGCCATATCAACATTCTTTGAGCTTCTATGTGTTCTTCTCTATGCATTTGTTTTTCCTAAAATACCAATTGTGAAGTACTACCGTACAAAAGCAGCATCAGAAGGATCCAAAACTGTTTCAGCTGATCTTGCAGCTGGTGGCATCCAAACAATACCTAAAGAAGTACTATTTCTTTCTTCTGTTTTAGTTTCCGATGTGTCTCAAACTTTCTCATTGTTTATGATGATTCACCTTATAATGTGACAATAATTTCCCTTTTTTCAGGACGAGGATCATGCACACAAACAAGAGAGGAAGGGAAACAAGGAATTGTTTTTTGAAAACATTGATTATTTACTTGATATGTTCCTAATTCATGCATTGACACTATCTATTGTCCCTGGATTTCTGTCTGAAGATACTGGAGCACATAGTTTAGGAACATGGTATGTTCATTGCTACCTGCATTCTAAATCTTTGGTAATTTTACCATTTTATTTTAATTTCAAATTTTTACTTTTTACGAATCGAAACAACATGGACCGACAAGACCACTATTTCAAAATGAGACATAAAACAATAAAATTCATAAAGATGTGTACTCTGTAATTATATATGTAATACTGAGGAAGTTGTGTTTTTATTTGTCTTAGGTATGCTCTTGTGTTAATTGCAATGTACAATGTGTGGGATCTAATAGGAAGATACATCCCACTCTTTGAATTTTTGAAATTGGAGTCACGAAAGATGATCACGGTAGCAATACTATGTCGTTTCTTACTTGTTCCGGCATTTTATTTCACTGCAAAGTATGGTGATCAAGGTTGGATGATAATGTTGACATCATTTTTGGGGCTATCCAATGGTTACCTCACTGTATGTGTTATGACATCTGCTCCCAAAGGTTATAAGGTAAGACCTTGAGAGCATATTATAGTAGTGTTTAATTTGGAACCAACTCTAGGAATTTCTAGCATCCACGCATTTGAGATATTGGTGACTGTTCGATCAAAATCGGATAGTCTGGACCGTTCGGTTTTGATTGAACGGCCACCAATATCCTTAAAGCATAAATGCCAGATAACTATACTATATGGAATCAAAATTCACATTAATATTTTATATTTTGATTTATTGTAGGGTCCAGAACAAAATGCCTTGGGAAACCTGTTGGTGTTGTTTCTACTAGGAGGTGTTTTTGCAGGGGTGACACTAGACTGGTTGTGGTTGATAGGCAAAGGTTGGTGAGATCTCAGTTAGCACAAGGTAAAGGAATAGTTGTGATTGAAGCTATCATTGTAAAAAAGGAAATTGGTGTCATTTTTCTAGAGATATGATATGGTTAAATGGCACGACAAAAAGGTGTATGTGTCATTTAAACAAGGAAGGGGATGTATGTGCAATTTTTCTAGTAAATAAAGGTTACGTAGTGTGCATTTTAAAAATAAAAGGAGTGTCTGTTTCTCCATGGTAGATTTATAGGAAGTAGATTCATTACCATGTCCAAGGTAATAATAGTAAAAGGAAAGCAATCACTTCTAGTCCCAAATTAACACAAAATTCGTTGAAGTATGATGAGGAGATTTCAATTTTTTTTATAATTTCATTATGTATTGGTGTGTTTGTGTTGACTTTACTGCTTTAGCGGTGTACCCGTTCGTCAGTAATCTAATATGAACACGTTTTGTGTTTAGATTAGTAACCTACATATTCCTAGCAACTTGATGAGTAATATAATAGTCATTGCTAAGTTTATTAAACTATATATTAGATAGTTGCTATCAACTTTATTTTTTTTAGTGTGTCAAGTATCGAACCTAGATCACTTAAGTTGAATAGCAAATTTTCGACTAAGTTATTCTAGGATAACCGGCTATGATCAAGTTAGTTAAGAGTCTTGAATATTAATCCATAATTAGAATAAGAGTTAGTTGCATAGTTAGTTGAGTTTGTTACTTAACTAACAAGTAACCACTATAAATCAGTTGTAATCACACTCTTTCATTCACTAATGAGAATTGATACAACACAGATACTTTCTCTGAATTTCATCATCAATCTCTCTTCTTTACCATTATATTCACAAAATGCTTGTCTTGCAAGAAACACAATAGCTGCGCTAACAAAGAGTATGTTAGCCCCAACTATTTTCATCAGATTTTAGCTCATATAGAGCTCTTGTTGTGGCATCACATTCAACTAATATAATTCAGTTGAATTTCTATTTTCTGCATTCTCCTTTAAGGAGAACATCCTGATTTATATCATAATTTGGTCATTAAATCCATATCATATTTGAGAAGTTTGGACTAAAAATTAGTTACTGATCCACATTCATCTAATTGAAGGTGTAGGTCTAAGGGTTTTGACCTCTTAATTTTAACACCTTCTGACAGAGTTTATTTGCTAAATTTTGAGCTTTTTGTTTTTTTTTTGGGAAATTTTGAACTTATGTTCTCTTCTTCGGGAGGTCCTAATGTTTAAACAAGACATCATAACTATGTTGGCATCTCTCGTTGCACAGCTATCATTTGCATCATTCTAAAAATATTATTAAAATAAAAATGAAGATATCATATATGAATATCTTTTTATAACAAGCAAATATACACTAGTGCTAAAAAGTTTATACGAAAAGAGACTTGAAAAGAGAGGCTCGTGACAAAAATGGACAAAACTCAAACAGACATCTTTGTCTCTTTGCATATACTTGTTCTGTTGTCCAATAATAATAGTTTCACGTGACTGACACAAACAACCCATGTAGTAGACCCTTCAGACACAAACCACAATGATTTGGGTCCCAATCATAATAACAATCATTCTCCAAAAGAATTTAATCAACGGTGAAGATGATGTCTCACTACTACTTGTGTGATCAAATTGCATTGAATCAACGGCTAAGGGCATGTTCTCTTGGTCTGGACTACACTTTATATCGTGTGGATGAGCACTGTACATTACTGCACGTAACACTGCTGATACTGTTGGTATATACAATGTCTTGTTCCTCCCTAACAGCCATGTTAGTGCCATCAATTGACAATCCCGGTTGTACATTTTTCTTTCTCTGTCACTCTCCTTGGTATCCTTCTTGTGAACTTTCAACTGCACCCCTCAACAATCAAAATCCGAAATTAACAAAATATATGTTTACATGAGCGATGAGTTAAGCAAAATTAAGCAAACAACGTGATTTTGTACAAAAAATCATAGTGGTTCACCGCAATTTTAACGCACCTAGAGTAATACCAAAATGTGGTGTCACATTTTGATTTTCACAATTCAGTGTCAATTCAAACATGTACTAAGATAACGATAAAAAATATAAGTTACGGGTGTGACTTTCGATCATGTTCAGTTGATTTACTTGGTTGAACCACAATTGAAATGTATAACAAATAAGCAAAAAAAAAATATTTAAAAGAAAAACGAGATTGGTCCAACCAAACTGCAATGTAATCGAAATTAAACCAACGAACAAACTAATATGCCCCTGTTCAACAGATTGAAGCAGCTAACTCGATCGGTCTAATTTTTAAAATATTGGTTTATATATAATGTGTAATTAATTAATTTACCTTTTGTAATGCAGCAAGACAATTGGTGCAACCAGCATAAGAAGAGTTACGACAATTTTTCTCCAAGTCACGAACAGCAGCAGTAGGAGTAGCTTTATGAGAACCAGATACATTGTGAACCATAGTAGAAACAGAAACATTAAAAGCAGTGGGACAATTTAGTGAGCTTATTTGATGAAGCCTAATTCCACAGAAGCATAATATGGCATCACAACTAGCATTTGGTGTCGGGATTATAATGTTCCGGTCGCGAAGCGAGTCTTGAAGGGAGTTAACACACTTCTGAGAATCATCCGGCATCATCGGAAGATCGACTGAATTTTCCGATGGTGGAGGAGAAATCTCTAATGCTCTTCGTGCGTGAGCTGCGAAGAGCCAGGCCGCGAGTACCGGACAGCATCGACTTCGGTCGAGGTTGTTTCCACAAGCGTCGTTGACACCGCCGAAGAGTTCGTTGGAGAGGTCTAGTTTGCATATTTGGGATTCTGTTGGAGTGGGAAATGAAGGGAGTGTGTTTGAATGTGAAATGTGTGAAATTGATGTAAAAAATACAAAGAAAGCTATAAAGAAAGTTAATGATTGCATTTTTTGGTATTATGTTGAGTTTGAATATTGAGTTGAGTTTAGACTTTGGAGTAGTGGGTGAAATGCTGGGAAATTTGTTTGGTTTTGGTACATAACTTGGATTGGGTAATAATAGCATACGGATGAAATGAGAGTTGATATGGTTCACAAGGTTTTGAAAGCTTTGAAGAAAAGTGTGTCAGAGAATTTGACAGTTTGTGGTGTCCTTTTCACTTTTTTTTCACTTGTTTTTTTCTTTCTTGTGTGTCATTGTTATTTCTTTTCATCATATTTTGATGTATGTTACTATTTTACCTTGTTTGATTTTGATTGCAAGTGGCATTTCCTTTTTAACCCTTTGTATTTATAGTTTTCGCTTGAAATTTTATACCAATCAGAACTTTGATACATCTGTGAATCAATGTCTGTCTTCAAGTCTTTGTTTTTATATTCTTTTTGGATTATGTTATATTTTTTGATTGGTTAACTTAGTCCTAAACAACACTACACCACCAAAAAAATAAACACCTCTCGTATTCGTAGTGAGTAATGAATGAAGCTCAGCCGATGGATCAAAAAGAGTCACATACCACTACTCGACTATGCTCCAAGCTTGGAGAAATAATCGGTAAACATATTACCTTCCCTAAGAATGTGATGCATTAAGAAACTCAATGATTATCGATATAATTTTTTATCACCGCTATCTCATTGCCATAACGGTGCTTCGAAACATCCGCAAGCTGCATCGGGTGGATAGTTGCAAAGAGTCAATGTAACAGATAATATTCCTTAAACTTGCCTCCAAACACATTCAAATCCCGTGCACCAAAGCCATGATCTCGCCATGGAGGCTAATGGAATAGCCAATGTTACCGTGGAAGCCACATATATAGCCTCTGTTGGAATTCCTAATCAAACCACCAAACTCTGCCATACCTAGATTGGTTTGGGAACGGCCATCGAAATTGAAAACACAACATTGAAGTGGTATGATCAAGAGGTACTAGAAGAGGACTCATGATCAAATGACAAACCGATGTAGCTTGGTTTACAAGTAAACAAACAATGAAACAAAATTTCAGATCCAATTTCACAAATAGGGTAAAGTGTGTCCAAGAAAATACCTATGTGATTCAAGATGTATCTAGTGAGAATTGCATCACTTGCCGAAGAAAGAACTGAATGTTGGATGGGATTTTAAGCTTCCATAACCCTGTCCAAGAAACCACAGTTGAGGTTGGGGGTGCCTCTTCATGATTTAACCAAGAATATCCATACTTAGCACTATTAATTTCCCATGTACAATTACTCCATATCCGATTATCAATCACATTGTCTACTAGGAGGGGTGTTGTTAGAGCAATTTTTCTCGGACTTTTAGAGGCTAAGTGATATAAATTCTCTGCAAATTTAAGTCTTTTCTTGTAAGTATGTATTTGATTTGAAGATCAACATCGTGTGTTTGTACAAGAGTACCTAAAAAACTAAAATAAATTGAAGAAAATGTAAGAAAGGAGGTGAAGAAGAATGAAGGAAAATGTTGAAGATCCAAGCCTTTTTATAGCCTAAAACAAGTCCTAGGTTATTTGGAAGTCAAGGAAAACATGTTTTTCATTCAAAACTGTCCAAAAAACGCATTAAAACTCCACTAACCGGCCAAACCTTTGGTGAAACGTCACCGTCCAAAATGTTACTGAGGTGTTCCGGATTTTATAATCCGGATAGCATGAAGTTTTTCCGGATTTTAAAGTCCGAACTTCATCAGGCCCTTTTATTTGGAGCGTTTTCTTGGCGAATGGTTTGGAAAAAAATAGAACAAAGATACATAACATAAAAAGAAGCAACATAAGACAAATAAAAAGTTAAAAAAAACCATAATAACATAAATGATGAAAGTTTAAATGATGAACATCTTTGACGTAAATTAAAACATAATGAAAGTTTAAATAATATATATTATTCAAAACATAATGCAACAACTTAATTCAACAACACATAACTAACACGCAATTAAAACAACATAAAACATGTGATTAATTAAAACATAGCACATTATCATAGATCATCTAAACTAATTTCTTCGTCTGGTGGTTCTAGGAGTGCCCTGATCTCTTCGTAGTTCCTGGGCCGGATCAAACTTTTTAGAATTTGTTCAGCAGATCTAACCAACAAAGCGTCCAACTCGATCGGTCCTCTAGTATTGTGCTAACCAAAGACAGAGAACATGGTTCTCACGTCGTTGTCGTTCGTTAGTTTCATCCGGCTGAGTCGGACAATGGACATCGATATTCAACACCGACCACCCTCCTCGTGTCTCTGTGGTTGAGTTGACGGTTGATTTGATCCAGCTCATCCTTCAGCTCGGAGAGGGTGACATCGTTGTGAATCCTAAATAGATGGGGTGGTGTTCCACCGTTGTAGTAGACTGCCGCTAACTTGGTGTACGGATAAAATCCAAAGAGTTCCATGATTTTTTTCTGGTGTATTTTACTTGTAATGAAAACAGGGACCCCTATTTATAGAGGTATCTGAGCGTTGTGGACCACAAAAACTGCCGGTGCAATGCGGGTCACACAAAAGAATCCAATGCTGAAGTAATCCGGATTATAAAATACGAACCATCCATCACCTACTGAAAAAGGCAAGTTTCGCGTAGATACACCCCAGTATCGTATTTTTCCGAATTATATAATCCGGAAACCATGATGCATTCCGGATTATATAATCCGGACTACACCAGACCATTTTGGCCGGTGTAGTACAACTACACCACAGATTATGTGTCTTTGGTGAACATGTAATTCTTTCTTCTTTTTTTCCCTTATGCGTGTTTCATGTATTGTTGTGAGTTTTATTAATAATAATTTATGTTGACGTTGTGATACTTGCAAGGTGCAGCAACTTTGAAGCAAAAATCCATGTCACAAACGATGGAGAATGGAAACCGTATGTATAGGGAAAAAATTAGAAGAATAATAATGACGTTAACTTGTAAAGGGAGGTTGTTGTCTATTATAGATCTATAAATCTTGAGGAACTCAGTGGAGGTTAGTGTCTACTACAAAATTAGAGGGGTGTTTGTGTTGTTTAGAGAGATCTTAGGGGAGGTGAGTTTCATTTTCACTTTTTTTATTTGATATAGTTTCAATCAACTGGATGTAATCTATTGAAGAAGTTTCGGTTACTAAATGTTGGTACCTAGCAGTCGTAACTAATTGCATATTATTAGTTCAATTTTGGAGTTAAAAAGTTGTATATGATAAAGTTGTCATGCCATTGATGGGTTAAAATTTCTAAAATAGATATACATGTTTAAAAGATAATAAATTATATCAAGAGTAACGTCGGACAATGAATTTTTTTTGTTGAAGAAATCAAAATGGGATATATTAACAGCAGCGGTGAAAACTCTCAAGTACAAGGTGTACTAGAGGAATCACCCCGAAAAGCAAACAGACAATCAAAGTTATTACATCAAAAGGTCAGTCGATACCCAAACAATGAAAAGGATCCGACCACCAACTCTGAGAACCGTACACAAAAGTGGTATTCTTTGCTTTTAACCACCAAAGCGAATGATATTTAACCTTTTCTAAGAGCTGTATAATTGGTGTTTCTATGTTATTAAACAACCTGTTGTTACGTTCATTTCAAACCAGCCACACACAAAGAAGTCAAATTAATTGTAAGAACGACCTGCAAGCTATTGAATAACCTGTAGAGTGAGTGAATTGATAAAAATGTTGTGTAATATTTTGAGGGTCTACACCATTTACACCGATCCAAGACTTGATATGTTGCCATAAAGAACCAAAAATCTCGCAATGAAGAAACAGATGGGATGCCGACTCATCAATACTGCACCCCGATACACACCTAGCATCCGCGGCCTGTAGTATACCACGCCTTTGAAGATTAAGTTTCGTAGGTAATCTGTCCTTCAGCAATCGCCAAGCAACGATAGAAACTTTCAACGAAACTTGTTTATGCTAGACAAGGTCTACTGTTTCATCAACTTGGGGAAGAACCGTAGATGTCAGAATCTGATAAGAGCCTTTCACTGAAAAACCATCATTAGGATCTGGATCCCACTGCCACCTGTCAGAAATATTAGCCTGTACAACAACAGTGTCAAGTAAAATCCTACACTCCTCTAACATCTCCTCCTCCCACACTCACAGACGTCTCCTCCAACTCCACGCCTCACCACCTTGCTCCCACCCTAGAGAGAACATATCCACCACCGTGCTAAACTTATTTGATGCAAGATCATATAAGCGGGCAAACCTCCTACAAAAAGCAACATCTCCAACCCATCTATCTAACCAGAAAAACGTACTTGTTCCATCCCCTAACACTTTCGACACCCTCTCTACAAACCAACCCCCCTCCTCCTCGCCTACACCATCCCTAATCTTTGCTATCTCCCTCCACCAAGATGAAACACTCCAGCCCCCGACCTCCCTGCCTCCTCACCATATCTCGCCACCAAAACCCTATACCAAAACCCGTCTCTATCCACCAACAACCTCCAACACCATTTACCTAACAACGCTATGTTGAATTCCCTCAACTTCCTCATCCCCAACCCTCCATACTCCTTTTGTAAACAAATAGAGCTCCAAGCAATCCAGGAAATTTTTCTATTATCCTCACTCCCTCCCCAATTTTTTTTGTAAAAATTGATTCAATGAGAGAAATTATACCTGACGGAGCTTTGAAAAAGGAAAGAACATAGACAGGAAGCGAGGTCAGGACTGATTTGAGAAGTACTAAACGGCCCCCGAAGGATAAAAAACGACTTTGCCACCCCGCCAATCTAGATTTAATGTTAGACACCACAGGTTCCCAAAACGCCAACCTCTGAGGATCACCTCCAATCGACAAACCAAGATATAAGAACGGAATTTTACCCACTTTACAATTTAATATAGATGCTGCCTCGGTCAACCAAGAGTCTCCAATATTAATGCCTACCATTAAACTCTTATTAAAATTCACTTTAAGGCCAGACATATCCGCAAACAAAGTCAACACTGCCTTTAAAGAACGCACATTTGCCCAACTCTTTGCACCTAATAACAGGGTGTCATCTGCGAATTGTAGGTGAGACACCTTTCACTGAGTTCGATGTTCCAACCCCATATGCCATATACAAATTATTTTCCACCACCGAATTCATCATTACATTCAATCCCTCAACTGCTAACAAAAAAAGAAAAGGAGAAAGAGGATCCCCTTGACGCAGCCCCCTGTGTAAATGAAACTCATCTGTCGGGCTACCATTTACTAAAATTGATGCAGTTGATGTAGACACACACTCTTTGATCCATTTCCTCCATAGAACTGAAAATGCCATTTTGTTCATTACCGCATCCAGGTATCCCTAATAAACTAAATCATATGCTTTTTCAAAGTCAACTTTAAAAAGCATCAACTCCTTGTTTGATTTTTTGGCCTCATCAACCACCTCATTTGCAATTAGAATGCCATCTAGTATCTGCCTGTCTTTTACAAAAGTTGATTGTGTCTCCGATACAACCCGACCAATTATCAATCTCAACCTGTTAGCTAGCACTTTTGACAATATTTTATACAGACATCCAATCAAAGCAAGGTCGGAAATCATTTAAACGTTGGGGACTGTCAACCTTAGGAATAAGAGCTATAAATGTCGAATTTATACCTCTTGTCAGTTTACCATTCCGGTGAAAGTCTGATATAAATCGCATTACATCGCCTTTGATATCTTCCCAAAATTCCTTACTGAAACCAAGATTCACACCATCTGGCCCTGGACTTTTAAAACCATCGCAATCCCAAACTGCCGCTTTTACCTCACCTTCTGAAAACGGTTTTATAAGTCCAATACCGTCCGCATAAGATAAGTTCTTGAACATTAAATTTTCCACCCCCAATTTTAACACATTATGAGTTGCGAAGTGATCTTGGAAATGAGAATAAACTGCGTTCCGAATGGGCTGAACGCCTTCCACAAGATTACCATTTACCATCAGCGAGGCAATTGCATTTCGACACCGACGACTTGAAACAATCGAATGGAAATACTTAAGAGTTAGCATCCCCATCCTTCAGCCAACGGGTCCGAGACTGTTGCCAACTAATGCTAGTACTGACACGGGACAAAGAGTGAATATCGTGCGTTATACCCCGCATCTCCTCTAATTCTTCCGTCGACATCCCCCCTTCCTCCCCTTTTTCATCTAACTCTGACAACCGATTTTTTAAAACCTCAATTTTTCCGGGAAGATTTGTAGCATATACTGAATGCCACTCCTTCAAAGCATTCTTGATTAATTTCATTTTTTCTCGGAGAACATAACTGCCCCACCATTCAACTTGAAAAGAATTCCATTTGTCTTTCACAAACTGCTTGTAACCCGACATATCTTGCCAACATTTCAACATTCTAAGCAGGCGGGGGCCCCAATTTTCCTCGTCCACAGACAACTGAAGAGGACAATGATCAGAGAGACCCTGAAGAAGGGCTACCTGAAAGCAATTAGGCCATTGAAGACACCATTCCTCGGAGAGCAAAAAACGGTCTATCCTGCTCGTAGAAGTACCATCCCCTTTGCACCACGTATACCGCCGACCACACAACGGAAAATCTATGAATCCATTATCTTCAATTAAAAGGTTGAAAAGTTGAAAATCATGAGAGACATTGCTGCCACTATACGACCGACGTTCCTCCACATGACGGACCACATTAAAATCCCCACAAACACAAACCTTCTCTCCACATAACAATTGGAGTCTAGCTTACAAAGACACCCATAGATCCTGTTTTGCTCGAGATTCACGAAGAGCGTAGATATTGAACAAATAAAACTCCTCATTGGTCCGAATAAATCTTCCATGAATTTGAAGCATATGATCTTGACTAACACTTGACCAAACCTCCACTTCCTTAGTGTCCCACAAAGTTAACAACCCCCCGAAGCCCCCACCGATGATCGATAAGAAAAAGCATGATCTAGATCACCGCCGAACAAGAAAAATTGAAATAAGAGAGCACAAGAAAAATTGTTTATCACATGGATCAATTTGCTTGATTTTTGCCAATTTCAAGGAGCATTTTGCATACAAGTGTAAAATTTGAGGTGTGAATGTTACCGTTAAAAGAATCCATACTTTTTTTTGCAGAAAAATAAAAAAGAAAAAAGAAAAAGAGAAGCAATTACCCTCCCTTGACACAACATTACATGTGACAGTGTCACCTAGATGGTTAACAGTCACGTTGTGTTGAATAGCATCGGTAACTAACATAGGTAGAAACTAACAAACATTTAACAATTTTAATGAGAGTTTTTTACTTTTCTCTAATTTGAAGGGGATATTTGCAAGAATTTACAATTTTCATGAGGGTTTTTGCTATTTATATATTGTCTAAACAAAACAGTTTAAAATAATTAATAACGATGATATATGGACAATTGAATTATTTTTTAAATTATAAAAGTAAATTAAAATTGTAAAAAACTTTATTCCAAAACAACTCCATTTTAGAAAGGAAAAAGTTAAGAAAATGGGTGCCTTTTGGCGGTCTTTGTGTTAATTTGAAAATGGGTGTCTTTCATTTGCAAAAAAAGCTTTTTTTATATAAGAATTATTAATACTAATACTAGCTATTTCATTTGAGTCTATTCAGATGAATTTATCTTCTTTTGTAATGATGTAGGTTTTGTGTATATGAGCATAAAGATGCATGTGAAAAAGGGACAAATGATTTATCTGAAACCGAGCGTAATATTAATATGGAAATTCAAATCCACAACATTGATTCTACTTCAAATGATATCTAACTTGATTTTCCTAACCTAAGTTCCCGATCAACCTCTCTGTCAGGCCATGCATCAATAACATTGTCATTACTCCATCATGGCTGCTGCAACAATGTTATATGAATCATTAATGCTACTTATATGATTTTCTTAAACCCTAAGACACGTCAGGAAAAAACTCTCGCTTAACCCTGTTGACAAGACTAGCGACAACATTTGTGTTACGGGCTTCAGGTTTGATATGTTTTGCAATTACAAACTGGTAAAACCTCTCGAGGTTACAATCTTCAGCTCTAAATCTATTTCTTAGAATCAAATTGATAGTATGTCATACCTTTTGTTTTGTGTTCCAACGAGAGAAAATTTCGTTACGAATTCTTTTCACTGGATTGTAAGTTGTATGTTGCAATGGTTTCAACCATGTTTGGTGGCATTTGATCTAACCCTAGAGATTCTCAATTAGGTTGCTTTCCATGAAATAATTAATAAGATTTTCAACTAAAAAGTTACTCTATATTAGTCCCTCCATTTCACAATATTAGTCGTTTAAGGTTTGTGCACGATTATTAAGGAAATGATTAATTGTGTTGATTTCAATAGTAAAATTAGTAGTATACACTAAAACACCCTTTTTTAATTGTAGTTAGTGGAGTAGTTAAGTTGGATGAAATTCAATAAATAAGGGTATAATAGTGGGAAAAAATAATAAATGCTGCATTGGTATTGTAAAGTGACAATTATTTTGAGAAAAAGAAAAAAATGCTAAAGAGACGATAATTGTGAGACGGAGGGAGTATCTTTATGATGAATCTCAATTTACTTATAATTTGTTATGAATAAATGTAATTTGATGTCTTATTTTATTTTAAAGGGTTAAATAAGTTTTTTCATCTCTAAAAATGTAACAATTTTTTATTTTAGTCCTTAAAAATAAAACTTGATATTTTTATTCTCAAAGAATTTTCACTTTGTTGTTGGTCCCTAATGGATATAATTGTGACATGTTTTTAACATTTCTTTAACATAACATGGGCATACAAGGGAATTGAACATAATAGATGAACATAATATGGACACATCTTGAACATGAAAGAGTGATAAGTTAACATTAATATGAACATAAATTAGTCAATAGGAACCAAAAGCAAAACAATTTTTTTCGTGAGGATGAAAACATCCTGTCTTATTTATTAGGGATCAAAATTAAAATTTGCTATATTTTTAGAAATTAAATTTTTTTTTAACTCTATTTTAAATTATGTTATTTTTTTAATTTAAAATATTCACAAGGGTAGTCATTGGTGGCCATAAGCACTGCACAGTCGGTGTGGACGATATTCATAAGGGCATCAATTTTCGTTTAATAATACATACATGTAGTATAAATATTTAGATGTGGACTAATTGTTTTAAAATTATATATCAAATAATTAGAGGGTGACAATTTTTGTGCTCATGTGTTCACAAAATTGTTTTTTATTTTATGCATTTGTAAAAAAAATTAAAAAAAAATAAAAAGATGAAAACAAATGAGAAGACATATAAATAATTGACTTGATTGATATTTCCCTTCTAATTTCAAAGTCGTAAATGATTTAATTTATAATTTATCTATAAAATAATAGAATGTTACTAAATCTTTTGTGATTATTTATAGACAAAAAAAAAATACTAATTTAGTTATTGGACAAAACAAAAGAGACATTATACATAAAGATAATAAGAGTTAAAATTGAGAATCTCTTTTGTATTTATAAACATATATAATATTTATTCTCACATATCATGCATGTCTCAGAAAGACTTATTCAATACTTGAAGAATGAGAAAAATATGTATTCTTTAAATGATATATTGTTGGTTGATGCATGTAGTTGATATTGTTGTTTGTGATCGAAATACATGACTCAAAATTCATATTTAATACACAAAGAAAGTGATTGATATGTATTTTTATATGATTTTTAGGTAGTTTGTGCATGTAGTTTTTGGTTGAGATGCATTATGTGTGATTCATATAACATTCAAATTTTGTTTTTAAAATTTAAAGTTAATCATATATTTATTTTATTATTTCTTTTTATTTAATTAAAAAGAATCCAAGGTTCTGTAGGCTTCTAAAATGATTCTCTTTCATAATTGATTCAATTAAGTTGATATCAATTTACAACAACATTAAATGTGTGTAAATGTTGTTTTCTTATTAGGATTTGAGTTGTTTTATATTTAGGCCATTCCTTATCAACACAAAGAATAAATTTAATAGTTTATATAGAATAAGGTTTTTATCGGTTTTAAGAAAAATAGTCGGTATGCTATTTAGTGTGTTTCTTGCGATGTTTCTTAAACTTATTTGTATTTTATCCATTGATATATCTATCTTTACTTTGACTGATTATGTATATAGTGATTCTTTTACATCTATTATATATAAATAGAATACATGGTTTTGGGCTGACTATTTCACTTCCAATTATACACTTAAACAAATTTGCCTACAAAAATGTTATATTGTTGAGGTCATTTAAAAAGATAAGAATTTCATATCATATTTGCTATATTGTTGGTCTCATTGTAAAAGATAAGTATAGAGTGTTAAAATATGAATGTTCAAAATATATATAACTTTTTTTTAATCAAAATTAAAATAATTTAATCAAAACAATATTTCATAAAATTTACCATTCGTAATTCATACGCATTATCGTGATAAAAAGAGTAGACAAGTAGTCACTCCCATATGAATGCTAGTATATTATAATAATTTTTTTTCATTTTTCTTATATTTTTAAAGAAAAAAAGGAATTAGAAATATCATGTTTCCTCTTTTTTTAATAAAGAACAAAGATAAAAAAAATTGAAATTCTGACACGCAATAACAAATAACAAATAACAACTTAACTATGTCAAGACACCAGGAATTGAAATTCAAGACACCAGGAATGTCGGATACAATGTCAAGACATCGTGACAACATAAATAACAAATAACAATCTAAATGACACAAGTTATTTGTTAACCTAGCTTGGTGCAACGTCACCTAAATCTGGGGGCTACCAGCTCAGGAAGGAAATCCACTATAGTAGTATTAGTTTGAAGACCTGCGTAAAGAACCTCCGGTTTACTTGCCTTCGCACCTAATCACTACTCGTGATATTTCTATCTAAGACACACCTAGATATGAGACCCCTTTCACTTCCTTTCAATCACTCACGAGTGATAACAACAAGTACAATCAAAATGGAGACACACTCCGAGAAACATAATCCACTCTTGCTTAAAAGCTTATGAGTGATTCACAAATTACAACTTAACTATCAGTCCAACTCTAGCATCAAGATGATACAATAGTGGCTCAGAAACAACAATGGATAAACTAAAACCCTAATTGACACTTTTAGAATTGCGGCTTCAGTGGTCTTCTTAGGCTTAGAGTCTTCCTTTGTATAGCCTAAGAATAGCACGAGCTTGATGGGCAATTCGGGCTAAACATTCCAGCTGATACAATAAAGTCTTCAACACAATATTCTAAAAGAAAATATATTATTTCCTTAAATGTTTTGACATCACACTTAAGAAACACGCAAAGCATAACTGCCTTCTGCAGCTCCTAGAAAAACACATGCTTCTTGGTCAACACAATACGTGAATCAAATCTTCAGAGATCTCACGTTTAAAACAAATCTTCCAAGAAAGCAAAACAAGGCACGCCACGATGTCGTACCAACATGTCAAGACATCTTGCACAACACCTTGCTAGAACACTTGTTTTAACAAAATGCGGTCAATCACAAAATACAAACCTAACAAAAAATAATGGAAAAAATCAGTATCCACATGTATCGATTGCTACCTTCGTATTCCTCGTGTATTCCATGTGTATCTAAAATTTATTGGACAATTATTTAAAAAAAAATAAAAAATTTAATCACCGAATACTCTTCTGATACGTATGGAAGTGTGTCAGTGCAGAATACGTAATAGATACCGTTATTTCATCCATTTCAAAGTATTAGGGCTTCACAAGAAGAAAAAAAAATGTTGAAGCTGTATTTTGACAAACTCAAAATTTGACTTTGCAGAAACACATCATAAATGTGTTCTAACAAATTTTAGCTTATCGAAACATGTCAAAAAGAGATTTCAAAAATTATTTTTTGTTTATTATGATAAAGAAAATATATTTTGGATGTAGAGGAAGTATAATTAGAGGGATATGAGGTAAAATATTAGATTGTTTCTATTTTCACCATGTTGGTTTCTCACACGTCTTACATATTTCGAATTATATAACCCAAAAAGCTTAAAACTCCCTCAAAAACCGTCTAACACACATTAAAACCCCTCCAAAACCCTTCATTTTGTTTTTTAATAATTTAAATAGGGCGTACGAGAAGGTCGGAGGGTGAAAAAAGAAGCAATCAAAATATTAATGGAGAAGGAGATATCGGTGCCCAAATATGAAGAACTTGGATTTATCGCAAAATGCAACTATAAAGCCCATTTTACCTCCTTTTTTTTGTAGAAGATTAGGTGACGTTATTCTAGCGTATTCTGAGCGTCATGGCCAATATAAAGAGAAAAGCTTGAGCAGCACTATTTTTCTTCAAGTCCAACAAACAAGTACTTTACGCCATGGTTGACACAAAAAAAAAACATTAAGTCAAGAAAGTTAGACACGTCAAAGTTTAGAAATTCAATTATGCATTTAGTGCCAATTCCTCAAGCTATCATTTGGTCATATGTAGTTCAAGTCCTTAGTCCCTAAGGAAAAAAAGAAAAGAAAAAGGAAATTATCCATTATGCATGCACCTTTAAGGTCACTAGTCATATTAATTGCAATTGATTTGATTGGTATGTGGGTGACTTATGGCTTTTTATGTTCTTATTGTCAATTTTATCAACAAAAAAGTTCTTATTGTCAATATATAGTGATTAACTTTATACCGTGTCATATATGATGCGTCCTCTATAGTTTCTAGAAAAATAAATCCAAATTTAAGTGATTATAGATAATTCATGTTTCGTCTGCTTATTACTGCCTCCACTCTTATCTAATTGGAAGATTCTTTTCTTTCCGTGTTTTAAATATTGTCTCCGACAACGACAACAAAGGAAAATATTTGTAATATTGTTTCTAATTTCAACTCCTTAAAGACAATGTTTCTATAGTGCGTAAGGAGCCAAATAACCTTATGTCTCATAAAAATACGAAAGTTAGTCAAATTGTGTGGGAAGTGAAATGGAAGATTATGAGACTTGAGAGGCTTAAGAGAGAGAGGGATGGAGAGAAGACAGAGAAAACAATAGGTAAAATAGATAGATGTTAAAGTTGATTTTGAAATAGTTTGTAGTTTGTTTCTAGTTCCACATTATTGAGGTTTTTATACCGCTGAACAATATATAAATATGTTTGAATATTCTCATTCTTTGAATTAACTTTTGGAATAAGATTCAAGTTTATTTAACATGATATGAGAGCTGATTAAAGACCATAATGTGAAAATTGGACTTAAACCGACACTAAAATCAGGGTGGATGTTGAAGTTGGACGGACCATTAAGCATATAAATATGATTGAGTACATTTCAACTAAAAATATCTGCGTGGAGCTATACATGGACACAAATGTGCCAATAAAAAAGAAAGTAGAAATGTTCTTTTAGACAAATATTTCTACGTGGTTATCTTTTAGACATAATTGAGCATGTAACGACAAGGATACACTTTTTAGCATCATTGCATAATGTCAAAGATAAACTTTAAATGAAACACGACAGATCTCTATTTCTATGTTTTGGAATAAATGTGACTTCAAGTTCAAAGTTCATACCATCTTTGTGTGGGCGGTAGAGGGGAGTAGAAACAAAAAAGAACAAGGATAAGCCGAAGATTAGGACTATCAATCATGATTTATGAAATAAATTTGATTAAATACGATGGAAAAGGTGCATGATTGCTTTCAATCTTGTATGATTATAATTTTGTTGGTCCATTTGTCATGTTCTTACATGTATGTACAGCTTGAAGTTTGAACTTCACCTTTTAGCAATTTGGCACGAGCAATATATGGACAATATGACATTTAGTGGAGAAGAACTGCAACTACACAACAAATTATGTCATAGTGTTTGTTGAACATGTAGTTTCTTCTTCTTCTTTTTTCCTTTATGCGTGTTTCATGTTATAATTTTTTATAAGTATTTTCTTTTATGTTTTTCGGCCTAACTAGACATCTCTTTTAGTCATACTTCAAGCATTAGTTTATCACATTTTGAGAGCGTTTAATTAATTTTGTTTGACCCAATCTTGTTGTTTCGATTCATAATTAAAGATATAAATAATATAAAAAGGGTTTATCTAACATGATGAAATAACTCTTTTCGAGATGAAAAAATTAGCGCTTACAATATACTAAAATGATTGGTAATTAATTATTTAACAATAAAACTATGAAATATAGAAAATAAGGATCATGTTTACCTTCATGAACCATTGTAACAATACTCTCTCCGTCTCTCAATAATTGTCTCTTTACCCATTTTTCTTTTTTTCAAAATAATTGTCACTTTAGAATACCAATGCAGCATTTATTATTTTTTTTCCATTATTATACCTTTATTTATTGAATTTCATTCAACTTCACTACTCCACTAACTACAATTAATAAGGGTGTTTTAATAAATGATATTAATTTTATCATCAAAATCAACACAATTAATCATTTCCTTAATAATCGTGCATAAACCTTAAACGACTACTCCCTCCGTTTTTAAATATAAACAAAATTGACTTTTTAGGTTCATTCATTTAATGATGTATGTGGTCCATATTATGAACCATATACATCATCAAATGAATGAACTTTTTTTGAGGGAAAAAAAAAAAAAGAAGTTCATTCATTTAATGATGTATATGGTTCATAATATGGACCACATAAATGAATGAACTTAAAAAGTGAATTTTGCTTATATTTAGAAACAGAGGGAGTATTATTTAGAGACGGAAGTAGTAATTATTACTACCTCCGTCCCTATATATAAGACCCTTTTGCTAAAATAAAGAAAATTAAGAAAGTAGATATTTGTATTAAAATTGTTTATAATCACTATTGTTTTTACAATTTTATCCTTAAGAGAAAGAATTATTTTATGTTTTCTATATGCTATTTATTGCTGATTGAAGAAAAAAGATGTATAATAAATAAGGACATGTATGTAAAAAAATAATTAATGTAGTTGGAAATAGCAAAACGGTCTTATAAAAAGGGACAAAAAAAAACTCTCAAAAAGGTCTTATAATTAAGGGCGGAGGTAGTACAATTCTCAATAGAACTCACCTGATGAAGAAAAAGTATATTGATCCATGACTGAATTGTTATAGAATTGTAGTTATATAAAAAAGTACAATTAAACTTATATAGTCGATGAGAATTGAGAACAACTAACTAGTCTAGTTAACTAGTTAGTCTAACTAATACTAAAAATTGATCTAAGAGTAATGTTATGAACAATTATTTTACCAGACTCTTTAAAATTCACAAGTTTTATTGGATAAAATACATGTTAGTCACAACACCATTTTAAAAACGGGTCTCACATAAAGTATTGCGACTCATATGTATTTGATGTTAAATAATAAAATAATTTAATTATGTCACGGTTGAATTTATTTCTATTGAATTTTCGTTTTTACAATTTAAAGATACATTATTAGTTAAAATTTAATAAACTATATAAATGTTGTGGTTATTTATTATTCTTTTTCTTCTAAATTCATAATTCCTCGTGAACAATGGAAATTTTGTAGCTCTTAATTCTTATATGTTGTTTATTGAATTTAATTTCATTCTCAAATGTTATCTTTGTAAGATGAGACAATGTCAAAACACATATATGCATTCATCAATCCGTAAAACATGACAATGCAAGACTAATCTTCACTCATTTGGAAACCAAGTAAAGACTGGCCAACACATTTTTTAGCTCTGCGAGAATCAAACCTTGGGAAACTAGGTCGACCTTGCGAGTCAAAGTCACTATCTTATTGGATAAAATACATGTGAGTCACAACACTATTTTGAAAACAGGTCTCCCATAAAGTATTGCGACTCATATGTATTTAATGTTAAATAATAAAATAATTTAATTCTGTCACGATCGAATTCATTTCTTTTGAATTTTGGTTTTTACAATTTAAAGATACATTATTAGTTAAAATTTGATAACCTATATAAATGTTGTGGTTATTTGTTATTCTTTTTCTTCTAAATTCATAATTCTTCGTGAACGATGGAAATTTTGTAGCTCTTAATTCTTATATATTGTTTATTGAACTTAATTTCACTCTCAAAAGTTATCTTTGTAAGATGAGACGATGTCAAAATACATATATGCATTCATCAATGTAGGAGTTCAATACTACTTTAATACCCATAAAGTGTCTCCATACTCACAAGGTAAGACTAATCTCCACTTATCTCGGAACCAAGTAAAGACTAGCCAACACATTTCTTAGCTCTGCGAGAATCAAACCTTGGAAAACTAGGTCGACCTCGCTAGTCAAAATTTCCTTGATTATTTAACTATTGAGGTGGTAACATTAGTTGGATTCATGTTCTTTGGAGAGTGTGATTTTTCATTGACTTTTTTTATGCAAGATTTATCATTAGACTTAGACATAAAAGTTTTTTAATTTAGTACTTCTTTAGTTTTTAATGCTTTATTGGTAGATGCTTCCTCAGTTAATTTTACTATAAATTTTTAGTTTGTTTTTCCTTGAGGCCTAGCCTTTTTTTATTGAACAAGAAAAAAAAATCCAACCAACGGTTTAGGACACACAAATGCGAATAGAGGAAGGAAACATTCACATGAAATATGTGATTACTGGTAATGTAATACAGCAAATCGTATTTTATTATCAACAGCAAAAAATTGACAGCTAATTTAAAGCAAAAAATAATGAACATCACGACAACAAATTATTCCTAATGACCCCAAAATTAAATAACACCAAGAATAAAGAATGCAAACTAAAAAACCATCAGTTTACATACATCTAATTCTACAATGCCCAAGTAACGTAAGTCTTGCATCATGCGCAAATTAACTTTCACTATTTGATCAATAAAACATACTATTAGACTTATTGATCCAATAATAAAAAATAATCTTGTGCATGATACAAAACTATCTTACTTGTGCATATTAAACAAAGCTCACAATCGTATATACACACATTTACAAGAAATCATTAATGTCCAAAGTACTCTCTGGAATTTCGAACTTGAATATGTCACTGCAATATGTATCCCTCTCTTCCTCTGTGCAGCTATTCACATATGTTGGTGATGGTGTTGGTGTCATCGATAAAGGCGTAGTCGATATAACCGATTCATATCCCATACTGTTTTTGTTTCCATCATTATTTAGGCAATGAAACAATTCTGAATATTGTTTCGAAATCAAATCCTCTCCAAAATAACAAGGATTTGTATTTTCAGCTGAACTTGAACAACTCATGTTTCCTAATAAGCCATTATTCACATTGTGAGTTTGAGTTGGTATTTGAAATTGATCTTGATTGTAAACTTGATTTTGCACTTGTTGTTGAGTGCCATTAGCAGCATTATTGATTTGTTGTTGATTCTGTGAAACCAAATTTATGTTGTTGTTTAATAATGTGGCCGTTGCGGCTAGCTTTAACAAATCAGGGTTCATCAAAGCTTGAGCACCACCTAATAAGTTCAGAAATGATGGGTTCATTGGGTTGTTTCCTCCTAATAAAGCTGATCTGAGAATATTAACGGAGGACATGTCAAATAGATGATCGAGACGTGGAGTATGAGTAACAGGATCAATTCCACTTCGAAGTAATCTTTTCCTAATGTGTGTGTTCCAGTAGTTCTTTATTTCATTGTCTGTTCTTCCGGGTAATCTAGCAGCTATAGCAGACCACCTATAATGTTCATGGTAAACAATAAAAAAACACTTAGCATAAAGTCTTTAAACGACAAAAACAATTAATTAAAGCTTTTTCACACTAGAAAATTGGTTAAATACATGGATGAGAAGTTAATCTTGTATTTTTATTTTACATAAAAAAAAAATTAAGACAAGTGAGACTAAGGAGAATTATTAACCTCTACAAGGTTAATGGTAAAATTAATGTACTGATCATCTGCAGCGGCCGCACAGAATCCTTAGATTTAGAGATATCTCTAAATCTAAGAACCTGAGCGGTGCTGCATCATGCAGCCGCTGAAGAGAATCCAAATCGATATATTTTCTTCCGATTAGAAAAATTTAAGACGCTTTCATTCCAATTAAAATTTGATGGACACACGTACTTGTTTCCCAAGACACTGTGGAGCTGAATAATACTCTCTTCTTCTTCAAAGGAGAACCTTCCTCTCTTGATATCAGGTCTCAAATAGTTTGTCCATCGAAGACGACAACTCTTGCCACACCTTTGAAGACCTGTAATAATATTCAAGCAAAACAAGTTCATTAGAAACTAATTACAGTACATTAAAGAAGAAGTAAGTAATTAAATTAAATTGATATAATTGGTACCAGCATTTTTGGGGAGGTTGCGCCAATTTCCAGGTCCATGAGTATTAATGTAGTTGATAAGCATGAGATCTTCTTCTTGTGTCCATGGACCTTTTTTGAGTCCACTTTTATCACAACAAGGTGTTCTTCCCATATTTCACAAAGCTAGAATATGAATATTTTTATGAATTTCAAAAGGTATAGTTGAAAAGTGCACTCTAAGAAACCAAAAATAGAAAGAGGAAAGTAAACTTTTTGTTTGTTCTCTAAAGTAAAGTAAGATGACCTTGTTTTTATAGACAGAAGAAATGAAGGCTATATGTTTGAAGTCAAAAGGATTTGGTGCCGTCCATATGCAACGTATTTCAACAATCTATACACAATATGATCTTGTACTTTACATTATCAATGATGCACATTTTTGTATTTTATTTGATAATATATGCATGGTATATACGTATGCAATACTTGCATACAGTATATTGAACAATATGGACCCCCCAAAGACACATTAACGAAGTGATACAGCATCAAAACTGAATAAAGTGTTTTTTTAAATTAAAAAGTGGGTAGTATAATTTGAATTATTTTTTATGTCCGTGAAAGAAGAATATTTCATGTGATAATTCCTAGAGCCTTGAATTATTTAAAACCACAAAAAGGGCCTTTTCACTTACTCTGTTGAAACATAATTAATTTACACTAGCTACATGGAAAAAAAGTTAATTATATAATTATTGTGGTGCATCATGGCTTACATATGATAATGGCACATTTTGAAAGCCACCAATATATGAAAAATCCACAAAATAAAATCTTTACAAAGTAAAAGCACAAGTGCACAACCACACAAAAAAATATATATAACTCATAAATTTATCGTGGTTCGACACTTCGTACACAATCTCAACAAAAATATTTTATTACTCAACCTGTAATTTTTTATAAGAGAAAGTTGCAAACTCTCGTATAATTTATGCATTGACAAAATTGCAGACTCTGAACTCTCACACAATTACAACTTTTATAAGGACAAAATTGCAAACCTCTCAATTACATTTTTTGCATGGAAAAATTGCAAACCCAGATCTGATACAAACCATCATACACCCAAGAGATTAGAGATGTTGTGGTGAAGAAAACTTAAACTAACCATTCATATTTATAATAACACTTTGCCCCTTTTTTCTTTACACCAATAAATATGAGACTTGGATGAGTACCCACTTTAACCCAACACCTTGGTCATGGAAATTTTAATAAAATCGACAACGAATTATAAGATTGGGAAGGGTATAGAAAGAAATTGTAAAAAGCATGAATTAATTGATGAAATTATGAAAAGTGATCTTTAAAAAAAATTGATAGAATGACTCAATTAAGAAAAATCGACAATTAGATTGATCCTATTGCTTAAACTTTCTAAATTGATTGTTATGAATTTGGCATCAAAATCACACCAATAAAACTATGATGTGTAGAGTAAAGGAAAGTAGTAACCAATATCAAAGTAACAACAAGCAACATCAACAATAACCAAGATCTAATATAGGAATCAAGTGAAAAGCACAAAACCACAAACAAAAGATAAAGAGAGAAGAGAAACAAACACACTAAGAAATGTTTACCAAGTTTGGTCCAACTTGACCTACTCCGGGGGAGAGATTGATCTCTCCAATCCACTATCAATGTATTCTTACAATGAGATACAAAAGGGTTACAAGAAATTAGCTTCAACAAGCTCACAAAGAACAAACTCTAATTTCTACCATTTTCCCAATCTCACCAATGAACAAGACACTCAATGATTTTCATTCACCCAAGGTGTTTACAAATGTTTCCCAACCCAAGAGAACCTCTCAAAAGAACCATAATCAAAGACCCTTAACCCTAAAGTTACCGCCTTTGATTTCCCAAGTTTTTCTCTCTTGAAGTTGTCTCCAAAACATGAAGAATGAAGCCTTAAATAGTGCTCAGACCCCGAGGCATCGTGCCACATTGTTCCTACATCGTGCCACATTTCCATCGTGTCACGTTGCCTCTGCATCGTGCCACGATTTTTCCAATGACAGCCTCCTAGAAACACACCCAAAATTGTGCCACAATTCCATGCTCCCGTGTCACGATTTTTTCCAGACTTCAACATCAATTTTGAGACACATTCTCAACATTGATAGTAGAGAATCATAAACATCAACGATAATTAACTTTAATGGTGCCTTTCAACTCGGCCACATAAGTTTCTCGGACATATCTTGCTAGTTGATGCTTTAGAGGGTGACTGCCCTCGATCAAATTTGTTTTTCTTATGTAAAATATTGCTTGTTTGTCAATATGTAATCCAATGTATCGCACCCAATACAAATCATGTAGTTTTGTAACCTCCTTCACAATTACTAAAAATGTTTTGCTAACAATTGTCCTAAGAAAAAATGTTAAGAAAACAAAAATCGAAACTTCATATTGAAAACAACAACTTTTAAACATTTAAAAAGTTGAATACATGTTTTCTTACCATTTTTTAAAAGAAAATTTCTATTTTAATTTTCTTAACAAGTACTCTAAATGTACTCTTTAATATTTCCTAACTAAAAAAATATTTTCCTAATTAAAATTTTTGCCCTTTAAAAACAAATAGTAGTAAACAGTTTGAGTTCGTAGTCAATCAATTGCATCAGAGTTGTAGAGGGGTTGACCTTTTTAATCGAAAAACTGAAAATGATTAGGTTGACCTTGTAAGTTTTACATATGTCTCAAGGCAAGGATGGGCGGTAAAGGTTGTTCGGTTCCCATATCAAACATTTGGAAAAAATGGGCTATACACTTGTTTTTTTATGGTAGTAATTAGGATGGTTCAATTTTTATCCATTGTTCATTTGGATAGCATTTCAAAAAAAGTCATCTTCAAAATAGAAATGTATATTTCTAATTTAAAAATAATATAATTTTCATTTGTTAAACTTGAGAATAAATTATTTAGAAAAACAATTAAGATTAAGCATGTTTTTATTCACTTAAATTAAAGATTTTTCAACTTTACTTTTAATAATTTTTTCCAAAAATTTTAGTCTCTATCTTTTATAAATATAATGTTTTTTAATCCCAATTTAGGGAATAAAAGCGCACTCCATATTAAATTGCACATGTTTTAAATCTCTACGGAAACTTCTGACATACAAATTCAATTTTTATATTTGGACACTTTTAAATTTAATCCCTCACAAAATATCCTTTTTTATACTCGAATTCTCTTTAGGTTGCGCCATGTGCAAGTGCAACAAGACTCTTGACATATGGCCTCAAACTTAAAGAGGTCCTAAAATTCGAAAGAAAAAAAAGTAAAAAATATGTACATATGGACAAAATCTATCATTAAATGTCATTTTTCTGTAGGTAAAAGTTCGGAAGACAACGTTTTTGCTAATGTTGTAATTAATGTTGCATTTAAAATTGATTTTGATAAGTTGTAAAAAAAAATTAATTTTGATAATGATTAGTCATTTTGAGCTTATTTTTTAAAACGAGTCATTTATTTTAGGACGGAAAGAATGTAATTTTAAATTGGTATTTTTCTATAAAAAGGATTCTTTTATATTTTTCTATAAAGAGTTTCTCTTGGGCACTTGTTAGTTATATGTAAATAACCTTATATGTGAACACTCTACCAGTGTATATGGAATTAGTTAATAGTGTTTTGAAGTTTTTTTTCTTAAAGTGTAATTCACACACAATATATGTTTATAACATGGCCGTTCCCGATAATTTAGAGGCCTCGTTATAATTTCGACAATTTTCATTTAAAATGTATTGGAAAGAATTGAACACCACTTATAGTTAAAAACATCTACGTTGTAGTTAAATATATGAGAAATTGTTTAAACATGACTTTTACCTATAAACAAATAGACTTTTATCTATGAACAATGGTATAACCGTCAATAAAATTATTGTATTTCAAACTTTTACCTACGAAAAAACACATTTAGTGATGAATCTTGACCGTAGGTACAAGTATTTTTTTCCTTTTTTTCAAATTTTGAAGCCCCTCTAAGTTTGAGGCCCTTGCACTTACACAACACTTGGTTTGTAAGTGAGAAATTGCATAGTCAAGCTCATATCAAATATCATTACAAATTTTTACTATCAGAGTTATATTTATATTTACATGTTGCATTGAATTTTAGAAACAACAAATGAATAACAACATGTTTTTTAACATTGAAAAATGAATGAACAAAGGAGTATATGTTTCACAAAAAAATTATACAAACTCACGTCCAAGAAGATTGGGGTTTATGATGTGTCAACCTGCTGCGTATGTTCGCGTTTCTGGACACATGTCCATTTTTAAGCGGACAAATTTTCTTGAAATGAAACTTTAAAACTAGGGCATATGACATGTGTTTCATTCTTATTCCACATATGAAGTCAACGATTCCCTTTACACTGTTCAAGTGTTCACATATAAGCTTTTGCATCAAACAATTTCAGGTTGCTTCTTCTATTTTAGCATCCGCAGCAATATATTCAAAAGCCATTGAAAATCAGGTGGCAAATTTCATCAACTCTTTATCTAACACTGTGTGATATATAAGTCAAATACTTTTTTAAGTTCATTATCACTTCTTAGCTTTTGTTTTTTTCTTCAAAAAATAAGTATTATATTACCTTTGAGATCTCAAACGATTGTTATTCCTGTTTTGTAAGTTACAACAAGCACAATTTCACTATGATGTCATCACTTTCAAGTTGTTGCTTGCTAAATGGGAAGTCCTTGTAGTAACTCACTGTAGACAAGCTGGTCTTTTTGCCACGTATATATGCAAAGAGAACAGTCCAGAAGAGGAATATATAATATAATTTATTTAATTTGTTGAGCTTAATAGTCTTTCATTCTTTCTGTCTATAACAGTTTTGCACTGGCAATAATTTTGTCTAACATTCAATAAAAGATCAATTTATTTTTTATTTTTTGGATTTGTATAACAAGTGTAATATATTAAAGCAACTAAAAGTAGCAATTTTTTTTTATTAAAAACAACAATTATTTATCAAAAAGTTTTATATTTAATACAAAATGTATAAGTTGTAATGCAAAGTTATTATTTTAAAGTTTTTAACATGTGCAAAATTTGCATATGATATAAAACCATTTTTTTTATCATAACATCAATTTTAAAATACCATTATAAGAGTGGGGTCATCTGACAAAATATTATAATAGTCATTTTCATCCATTAATTTGTAACGATTAACCATAATAATCTCTAAATATAGCTAAACTACAAAATAGTCTCTGATTGTGTATTATGTTAAACAAAATAGTCTCTAATGGTAAAATGATTCTTTTAACGCCATGGCCTTATAGCTCTTGGAGGGTTGAATTGTGGTCGGTTAACACATGGAGGGTTGAAACGGCAGGTAGGCATGAAATATGTAAATATTTCTTAATCGAAGATAGGAGCAATCGCTCCTTGCATAGACTAATTTAACTAATGTAGTACACATGTCAAAGATTATATTGTAATTTCGTTATACTAAGAGACTATTGTGTCTACTCGTTAAACATTCAAATATAATAATAACTATTTGCCGGATTTTATTGTATGTTAGGGTAAAATAGTTTTTTAGTGGCATTGCATACTTTCACTAATTTAGTTTGTGGTGTTGAACAATATAAAGATTTTGTAATTATTTATTAGATAATTTATTTAATTGACCTCCTTTTTATCCCATCAATTAATTGTTGGTTTTTTTTCCCTCTTCTCGGTCTCTTTTTTGTAAATAGAAGTAACTTTTCATTTGTTCATAGTTCATAAAAAAATTATAAGGTAGTTGTTAGTGTTTTTTTTCAATGGCTACTAAAAACTTTCTAAATTAAATAAAAATCCAATGTTTTTAGAATATTGGTAAAATTCCATATGTGATTCCTTAACTTAATTTTAGATAACGAGTCTTTTTTTTTTACGTCATTTTTCTCCTTTTGGCCTGTCGTATGATGAGTTTTCAAGTTTCAAATTTTAGATTCATATGCAAATTTGAGTGAAGAACCGTATATTTGAAGATCGAGTTCTCGTAGGGAAATTAAACAATGAAATTGAAGTTTGAAAATTCATATGCAAACGGATCAAATGAAGAAATATGCCATGGATCAAATCAAGTCAAATTAAGTTAAGAGATTATACAAATATAATTTTGCATTGAATATAATTAATGTTCAACTTGAAGTTTAAAATAGAATATATTGAAAAGTTAATATTCAACTAAAAAAGATTAAACAAAACAAATTTGAATATTGATGTTCCTTTTTATGTGTTAACCCTCCGACTCTGATGGAAAAGGGGACATGTTATTAATCCAGTGTTTGACCTTTGACCGAGAAGTAACTAAAGTCTGACCAATAATCATCCATCCATAAATCGAATCAAATTCTTCTGAACAATTCGTCTTTTGGTGGACCACATTAACCATTTGTGCCCAATTACTTAGTGAGGTTACGAAACTCTATTCGTTCCATGAAAAGCTTGTTGAGGAAAATATTTAGGCAGAAGTGGGTGAGGCATGAAAATTAATTTGAATACAAAGTTCTATCATGGAGATATCCAGGTTCGAATATGAAAAATCACCTTATTGTGCTAACAAAGTAGATGAATGGATTGAGGGAGTTGAGACCATAAAGGGTGAGGTTTAGAATTATTTCGAATCAAGATTTGCAATTAAAGACTCGACAATACCAAGTTTGAGCAACATTAATATTAGGCAGCTTTCTCTTGAAGATGATGATTTATTTCTTAGTATAGTCATCCATGGAAGAAATTGGGGATGATATTTGGAGCTGTGATGGGGACAAGAGCTAGGGTTCATACGGATTCAATTTTTCCGTTCATCAAGTGGAGCCTACAAGTCAATGAATGTTGGTTTAATTGAAAAGAGTTGAATCATTCGTCAGCTTGTGAGTTCAACTTTTGTTGTCAAGGTGAGATCTTCTTTGTGGGTGACCTTTAAGTACCTTTGTATATATTTTTCGAGCCTTGAGGCATGTCCTTGCCCTAGTGAGCTTCCAGAGTTTTACATGAGTTTTCAAAGAAACTCGTTACTAGCAAAGGCGGTGATGAATTTACTCTTGGAATTAATACCAAAAGTAGATCATTCAAATGACTTATGAGGGTATAGACTCATATATTTGGTGGATTATATTTACAATTCACCAAAAATTCTTGCTAATAAATTGAAAGAAGTGCAAGGGAAAGCTTTTTTTATTAGGGAAAAAAGATTTTATCAATAGCAATGACACTAATTACCATATTTTAATTAACTGTCTCATGTGGAATTTGAACTCTGACTCTTGAGGTTAGAAAGTCTAAGCTGACACGTATTAGAGGAGGCACAATAATTTTAAACAATAGGTTACATTTCTTCAAGGGAGACATTTGCTGGACAATGAAGTGGTGGTCAATTAGATCGTAGATTTGGCAAAAAGAAGGAAAGATATGTGTTTATTGTTAAAAATAGATTTCTAAAAGGCGTATGATTCAATACGTTGAGAATACTTAGACTTTATGTTTAATTAGACGAGATTCGAGCACCGTGTCTCATTTGGTCATATTTCTCTTTTTGACCGCTTCAGAAGGTTTTGCAAGTTTAGTCCCAAAGGTTTCTTTCAAACAAAAAAAAAAGTTTAATCTCAAAGGCAGTAGAAATTGACATTTCAAAAGATTCAAGGTATGTTAGTATTAGCAGTTACATTGCAACATATTATAATTTGCAGATGACTCCATTCTCTTGGAAGAAACATGAGATAATTTACAAAGCGCAAAGGAAATTGAGGAATTTTGAAATGGTTTCCGGTCCAAAAGTGAATTTCTACGAAAGTAAACTATATGAATTTTTTTAAAAAAATAAATAAAATTGAGGAGTTTTGAAATGGTTTCATGATTTTTTCTCTCCCATAACCTAGTTTCAGCCTTATTTTTATGACGTATATTATTCATTATTGATATGATCTTGTTAATTTGGATAAAAACCATGTTACAATTTTTTTTCTTTTCAATTTCATTGATCAAATGTAAATATATTCTTTCAAAATTCATTATTAATGATCTAAATCAACAATTCACATATTCACGTCACATGCAGGTTGGTAAAGTGGGTTCAGTTTGACGGGTCAAATTGTTTAACCCTTCATTTTAGACGGGATTAATTAAAATTGTAAACTCGACCACTCAAGTTTATCTATCATGTTTGAGCCGCAGAGAAAGTGGAGTGGTGAAGGGCTGGGGCGATTTGGCTCACGGGTCACTTACAATAAATTGTTATATTTTTTAGTTTATTTTGTTGATAAATTTGTTTTATTTGAGATAGATTAACCTATCTCGTTCATATTAAAGTATCTTATAGAATTTAGACTCGACTATACTTCATTTAATTAAAGGGGATTAAAGTGGTCCTAAATTCGACTGTTTGTCGTTCTTGACTTTCAACTTAATTATTTTGAAGTGTAAACAATTAGTAACATGTAACAACTCTTTGTGCTATGCTTTTTTAACATAACTTTATTTTTAAATTTTCAATTAGAATTTTTACGTTAACAAATGTTCTATTATATGTAAGTTGTTTTGTTTGTTTATTCATTTTTCTATTTTCCATAGTACCTTACAAGTCTAGGAGTCTAGTCAAGAGACCCTACACGTGTTTACACAGATCATCAATTCTACAACCTTAAGTTAAATTATAGGTCCATGTTGCTAAGAGGGGGGCTACTCTCTTTCCATATCTAGTCTAGTGATAATAGCTTAACCCTCTAATTTAATTCGAAGAGTTTAGCCTTGTGAACTCATCATAAACTTAAATCTTGTAATAAATAATAATTGTCCTTTTAAAAAATAACCATACGTTGAAATAATATATGCATGCATATTCCCTTGCGTTTCGTACATGGTTATCGTCTGTATCTAGTTTAGACCTATTCCACAAACAGAATCCCAGTGTTGTGGGAGGGCTGAATAACAGTCATGCGTCACCATATCTTATATATGTATTTTTAATTTTAATTTATGGATTTAATTATTTTAAGGTACACATCATACACATTGATCATCACATATTACCTTTTTTAGGCAATTACATTGAGCAAAATTGGAAGCTTGGTAGCGACTCGCATAATGATATTCTAAATACCAATTAATCTACCCATCTCTTAATTAATTAGTTGAATAATATATATCTTTACAATGTGAATGTTGTTATATATGTTATTGTTGTGTGGTTATCAAAACTCCAACAAACTTTGAATCTTTGCATGGCTTTGTTTCGTTATTATTTTTTGTTGTGTTAATGGTTGCGTAGAGTTGCATGGCTGAGCTACACGTTATATATACCTTGAAAGATTACATGATGATGACGCACTAATGTTTACTAATAGGGGACTTAATTAACAAATGTTAGGGAACTTAATTAACAAAAGAATGCAGTGTTGGCGCTTCAACAATTGCACACGTGTTACCATTAACTAATATATACACACAAAATACACTACTAAAAAAAACAAAAAATTAGTGCGGGATATTTAGTGAGGGAAAACGTGAAATTCCTCTCTAATTCCGTCACTAAATTTTGCGACCAAGGAATTTGTGAAGAATTTCATTTTTTCCGTCACTACTTCCCCTCGCTAATTTTGCTTTTTCTAGTAGTGATATAATCAGTCTTTTGGCAACAATTCGTTAATTTTTTAATATGAAGAGTATCCTATATACGTTAATTATCATTTTTATTTAATTTTCTAATATACGCAATTTAAATTGTCGAAGGAAAATTCTAGTGAAAGGACAAGGAAATAGTTCAAATGCCAATAACGTACTGGAGTTTTCAACTATGTATTTTGAAATTACAATATTTTTTCCCTTTTTTCCCTTCCAATTTGTGATTCTTAAAAGACGATTTTATCAGTTTCAACAACAAAAATTAAAAAAAGGCACTCTCATCATACTTAAGGATTTCTTCATTCGAACGTTAGAAAAAACGGTATTTTTTCATTGTCTAGATTGGTAAATTTAGAGGGGGTGTAGTTCTTAAGAAATCTGTTGAGAGTCACGTTTTTTTCAACTCATTAAAACTTGAAGATGGGCCGAAGCCCAAGATAAGACAAGGAAGATAAGATAATTTCTCGATTTCTGCTCTTCCCCCAGCACATTTTGCTCGCGCCCTGCAGCCATGCTCAAAATGCTCATGCGCTAGTTAATTAGCACAAGTGTAAAATAATGCGCAAGTTAAGTTGAGTGGCGTGAGTTAAGTAGCGCATAGTGGCTTTTTTTTTAAAAAAATTATTTACTATTTTCAAATTATTTTATTTACTTTATTCTAAAATATTTTATTTACTTTATTCTAAATTATTTGTTCAATTTATTCTAAATTTTTTATTTTCTAAATTATTTTTTCACTTTATTTTAAATTATTTATTTGCTCTCTAATTTATTTATGCATTTAAAATAAATTCGAAATTAAAAAATAAATTCTAATTTATTTATGCACTTAAAATAAATTCGAAATTAGAAAATAAATTCGATTTTATTCTAATTCAATATTTATTCTAATTTATTTATTCATTAAATACAAAATTAGAAAATAAATTCAATTTTATTTATTCAATATTTATTTATTCAATACATAATCATAAACATAAAATAAATGCAAATATAATTAC
>Ga0228710_1000630_pt1 | contig 46674 bp, 19 predicted proteins | sample MedpolnodulmetaG_FD_177995 | JGI IMG/M metagenome (GOLD analysis project Ga0228710, IMG submission 177995) | Root nodule microbial communities from Medicago polymorpha collected in Santa Monica, California, United States - pink nodules | ecosystem: Host-associated > Plants > Roots > Nodule... | reverse complement strand
TGCATATATGTGTCGAGTATAGGCGCATATCATATTGGCATGAGTCTTAATTGTTGCATTTGAATGATGAATGTTGATGGTAAGTGTGTTTGATGGATACATGCTTGTGATATTTGGAATTGTTGTGCGAATGTGTTTATGGAAATTAATTACTCATGTTAATTATTTGAGACTTGATTTGATTCATTTATGTCAAACTGTTTATGTTGATTATGATTGATGTGAAGCTTACCCCAGTGGTTTTGACCGCCTACCTGTTTGTATGAATGGGTAGACGAAGTGCAGGACTAGTTTGCTTTCGGTGAGTTGCTTGGTGATTGCTTGGATAGCGGGAGCTAATCTCCGTTATCGTTTTTCTCTTGAGTCGTAGAGTAGGCTCTGATCTAGGATGTCTGTCTTTATGATTATTCTAGATTGGTGATGCTGGATTTATGTTGTTGAGTTTGCCCATATGTCGGGACTTGGAGATTTTTATGATGATGTATATTGATCTTATGACATGTATATTTTGGAGATGTATGACTTATATCCGCTGCGACTGTTGAGAAATTTATATATGCATGTTATTTGAATTTGATGTGAAGACGTGACGTCTATTTCTTGAATATTTATATTATTCGCGTGTATTATCACTTTAATAGGAATAACGCGTTACACATTGTCCATACCAACTAAGCTATGCTCACGATGACAGTAATTAACTAGTTTAGTTTTAATACAACAATACGTCTACACTATGGTTCTTATGTATACCCGAAAACGTCAATCCTCTTCAATTATTTCGTTTGTAAATTACATCAGTTGAATAAATTTATTTTTTTACATTCTTTTTAGTAAATAAACGAGACAGCAATAACGATAAAAAAAACTCACATACATAAATATAGAAGTAGGAGTTCTAACATATAAAATTAACAGTATTTTTCCCCTATAAAATAAGTTATTTCTGGTTTACCTTTAGGAAATTTTCGTATGTCATTTAAAACGAAAATTTTGAAATTATCCTATTAAGAAGGTATTCTAAAAGATTTTTTTTTTAAGGACTCATTTAAAAAAAAAAAATTCTAAAAGTATACTAAAAATGACATATTTTAGAGAGGAAAAACACTATTAACTTTAACATAAATTTTTTCATCGGACTTAACTATTTCAACATTTTCTATTTGTTCAACAAAATCTATAGATGAGTTGAATAATAATTGTTAACTGTGTGAAAAGAGTTGGATCGTTTTGTCCTTCTATGTCCCTTTCTTTCTTGATAGTTTTCTACTTCTAGCTTTTTTTACCCAGCTTTCTCTCATGTCATTCTCTCTCACCCTCCACTTACCTTAGTAGCATAATAACATAAATTACAATAAATAAATATCAATACTAAGATATAGTAGTATACTAAAATTCTGACACCTATTTCTAGCTTCTCTCATTCATCTCAGACTCACTCTAGGTTCCAATTCAATTCTCTCTCTCTCTCTCCCACTCCAACTGTCACCGTCCGATACCTCCACCTTCTCATCATCTCCACCGTTCATCCTTTCCTTCTTCCTCTAAATCCATTCCACAACACCCTTTTCCTCCCCCATCGGCGGTACTTTCTTCCTTCATGCCACGTGTCATCCAATCCTTCCCTGTATAAAAATTCTCAACAATTCTATTCTGACAAAAAAATCCCGAGATCTTCGCTAACCGTTTTCCTAAACAGTTTCATAACCGTTATTATGGAAGATAACGGAAGAATGAATGCAAGATTAACCGACGTGGTTCTTGACTGTGTGATGCCGTACATCCATGACCCGAAAGACCGAGACGCTGTCTCTCAGGTATTATTACAACTAACTAGTCTACGGTTCTTGGATCGGATACGGAGTTTAAACAAAAAAAAGAAAAAAGTAACTAGTCTAACTTAACTGACTTAACTAATTATTGTAACAGGTATGTCGGCGATGGTATGAGATCGATTCACAAACACGAAAGCACGTGACAATTGCTTTATGTTACACAACAACACCAGAGAGACTGAGACGACGGTTTCCTCATCTGGAATCTTTGAAACTGAAAGGGAAACCAAGGGCGGCGATGTTTAACTTGATACCGGAGAATTGGGGAGGTTTTGTGAATCCTTGGGTCAAAGAGATTGAGAATTATTTTGATTGTTTAAAGTCTTTGCACTTTCGGAGAATGATTGTTACTGATGATGATCTAAAGATACTTGCACGTTCCAGACATCAAAGTCTTTATTCTCTTAAGCTTGAAAAGTGTTCTGCTTTTTCTACTGATGGACTTTACCATATTTCTCACTCTTGCAAGTAAGTAGTAATTTTTTTTAACTGGATCATAATAGAATATAGGGTTTAAGCAGTAAATTTTTATATGGTATTGCCGAAAATTGTGGTCAAATGTAAAAGATCTGAAATAAATTTTATTTTTCTAATACTTTTGAGAAATTATTTTTTCCTTTATATTTCATGAGTTTTCAGTGCTTCATTTGTATTGAAAATCCTCTGTTTCATATCAAACTTTAAAGTCCTCTGTTCTGTTATTGTTATGTTTCATACTTGCATTTCAGATTGTTTTGAAAGGAATTTTTTTTGTTCTTTTCCCATCTCCTTGATATTATGGAGAATTACAATCAAATGCGCGCGACAGATATTAAATGAGGAGTTCTGGTAGCTCAACTGGTTTGAGCCAAGGAATAAGAAGTTGGAAGTCCGGGGTTTAAACCCGTACGAAGGAGAAAAATTTAATCTAACAACTAATCAATAATATTTGTCATTTAAAAAAAAAAAAAAACTTTGATATTGTGGTTTAGATTGAATTGAACCTTGATGTCATGATTGTTGCTAACATGCGAGCCAGAGAATGCAACTGTGTTAAAACTTTTGAGCCATAGTTGTGTTGTTTATGTCTTTGTACTCATATCTAGACTAGACCAATAATACTGATATTAAATGAGGAGTTCTGGTAGTTGTATATGGGTTAGATAGATATGCCTTTTCGAATTTCATTTTGATCCAAAACGTTAAAATGAGTAGTTGCATGGGGATATTCAATCTATATAAAAAAAAAAAAATTGGTGTATGAGGAGTTCTATTATCTTTACATTGGTGGGTAGATATGCCTTTTCGAGTTTCACTTTGATCAAAAGATCTTAATGTCAATTGTCAACTTTAAACTGAGTTGGCTCATTTCATGCTGCTGGAGTTCCCACTCCTGCTAATGAACAGAACATTTTAGTGATTGATCATTGATGAGTAGGACTGAAAATGATGGAATTACTATAACTCTTAAACTAAAACTATGCTGACCAATTCCTTATAATGGAAGTCTTTATAATCTTTTGTTTTAAGTGAAAATTCAAACTTGACTTTTTCACTTGATCTGGATGATACAACCAATCATATGCTATAGTATTCATTAAATAAATACCTTACACTTTCATCCTTTTGTCCTTTCCTCTACTCTCTAGATTTTGAAGGCTTTCTTGTATAGTTTGAGTTGGTCATCTCTATTTCTTACCACATTGTTTTTTATTGGATTTTTATTACAGACGATTTAAATTTTTGGTATATGTCAAATTAGTGGGAACTGAGAAGTCACCAACTAGCTTAGCCAATACACTTCACTTCTAATACTTGCACATCCAATTGTATTATTGTATATTATTGTATTTGTGACTGCTTTCTTCTGACTTTGCCACCATACACTTCTCAACCTCATTTTCTAAGCTGTCTTATTTTAAGTATATGCTCCTTTCACTCATTAGTCACAGGCTTTAGGTTATTATACTTTTTCAGATTAATTAGTTTTTTTTTTAATTTATTTATCTTAGAGCTTCTACCCTAATCACCAGTTAGATTGGACTCTTTGCAAAGATAGCAGCTATTTTTTTTTTTTTGGTCAAGTAGCCTAGTGGCTAGAGCTCACACAATTTAATTGTGGAGAATGGAGTGTCCGGGGTTCGAACCCCGGCTCCTGCATATAATATGCAATATCCCTACCAACTGAGCTAAGCTCTCGGGGATAGATAACAGCTAATTTAAAACCTCATTTAGTGCCCTTTTTTTTATGGATTTGCTCTCAGTCTTCAAATTAAGTTATTTTATTTTGGCGGGGGAGGGCAGACATGAAATTTTTCAACTTTATTGGGTTATGTTGGGATAAACAGCCTAATTAAGCGCTTATAACATAAGCGCTTATCATATAAGTGCTTGTATGTAAACTATTTCTATAACAAAAGATAAAATAAAGTCAAACTGTTTCCGTACCAATAAGCTGTTTTCATGAGCTATCTTGTAAAGCTTATGGAAATAAGTTGAAAACGGCATATGGACATGTCATAAGATAATTCCATAAGCTCTTCCAAATAGACTCATTAGTGTTTATTTAGTAGATAAACTCAAATAAGCTGATTCAAGCATGGCCCCGTCTAAGTCATTTCTTCTCAGAGCTTGGTATTAGGAACCTATGCTTGCCTTTACCAATCAGTGGTTACTGAATTTTGACTGAATTTTCTTTCTGGCAGGAATTTAAGAGTCTTGTTCATGGAGGAAAGCTCGGTTCTTGAGAATGATGGCAAATGGCTGCATGAGCTCGCTTTGAATAATACAGTTCTGGAGACACTGAATTTTTACTTGACTGATATTGCCAATATCAGAATTCAGGACCTTGAACTTTTAGCAAAAAACTGCCCCAACCTGGTCTCTGTGAAAATTACGGATTGTGAAATGTTGAATCTGGTGAACTTCTTTCGATATGCATCTTCTCTAGAAGAATTTTGTGGAGGTTCCTACAATAAAGATCCAGAGAAGTATGCTGCTGTATCCTTACCGGCAAAGTTAAGTCGATTGGGTTTGACATATATTGGAAAGAATGAAATGCCAATTGCATTCCCTTGTGCAACCCAACTGAAAAAATTGGATCTTCTCTATGCATTGCTGGATACGGAGGATCATTGTACATTAATCGAGAAATGCCCCAACTTGGAAATCCTTGAGGTAAGATTCTAGAACTTAATCAAGTTAAATTTGCTCACCCTTTAATTCTTTGCTATGATTCCTTTTAAACGGCATAGTTTGGCGGTCTTTGAATTCTAGTCCTCTAGCCTTCGAAATTTATCCACCATGTATTCACACAGTAGTGGATAACTGTCGATAATTGTTTCCGGTGCAGCCACAATAGTATAGTCACAGAAACCTCGAAAAACTATGTTGTGGTTGCTGACCGCAATTTAAAACTATGATCTCAAAATTACAAATATGCATACATACATATGTTGATTTGAATGACCAAGACTACATTTGTAATGTTAATTATGAATAAATAACCTTTTACTCATGTACAGTCAAGGAATGTAATTGGAGACAGAGGATTAGAAGTACTTGCTCGCTGTTGTAAGAAGTTGAAAAGGTTAAGGATTGAAAGAGGTGATGATGATCAAGGAATGGAAGATGTAGATGGTCTTGTTTCCCAGAGAGGATTAATTGCCTTATCACATGGCTGTCCAGAGCTTGAGTACATGGCTGTCTATGTATCTGACATTACAAACGATTCTCTTGAGCACATCAGTACTCACTTGAAAAACCTTTGTGATTTTCGACTCGTCTTGCTTGACCGCGAGGAGAAGATAACCGATTTGCCACTTGACAATGGAGTGAGGGCTCTACTGACAGGCTGCAAAAAGCTTAGAAGATTTGCTCTATACCTGAGACCTGGTGGTTTAACCGATGTAGGCCTAGGTTACATAGGACAACACAGTCCAAACGTGAGATGGATACTTCTCGGTTATGTCGGCGAAACTGATGCAGGGCTCTTGGAATTCTCCAAAGGTTGTCCGAGTCTTCAGAAACTCGAAATGAGAGGGTGTTCATTTTTCAGTGAGCATGCACTTGCTGTTGCTGCAACTAGGTTAACATCTTTGAGGTATCTTTGGGTTCAAGGGTATGGAGCATCAGCTTCTGGGCGTGATCTTTTGGCAATGGCACGACCCTATTGGAATATTGAGGTTATTCCTTCTAGACGCGTGGTTGTTAATAATCAACAAGATCGGCCTGTTGTTATTGAGCATCCAGCTCATATTCTTGCTTATTACTCCCTTGCTGGACCAAGAGCAGATTGTCCCGATACTGTTAGAGCTTTGCATCCTGCTGCAGCAGCAGATGGTGTTAACACGTAAAGTCGTATTTGTATATACCAACATTTACCCCTTTTCTGAAGTCTTTTTTTGTCACTTGGTCTTGCCTGTATGTGGTTGAAGTGTTTTGTTAGCTAGAGGGTTTCAATTTTCACTTCATTCATAGACATTAGTATTGTAATAGGCATATATTCTATTTTGTAATTCAGATATGCTTCTACCAACTCGTACATCTAGTTTTGTTTCTTCATTTAAGATGCTCAATTTTATGAATAAAAAGTAGGCTTAATTGCACTTTTGGCCCCCTATGTTTCAAGAAGTTGCGATTTTGGCCCCCTAACTAATTAAAATACAAAACAGCCCCCTATGTATTGGATCTTTGGCAGTTTTGGCCCCCTAAACCAATTTTGACTCGGTCAACGCTGACGTGGCACTTTAAATCCGCCACGTGTGCATTGCTTTGAAGTGTCATGTTAGCGTTGACCGAGTCAAAATTGGTCTAGGGGGCCAAAACTGCCAAAGATCCAATACATAAGGGGTTGTTTTGTATTTTAATTAGTTAGGGGGCCAAAATCGCAACTTCTTGAAACATAGGGGGCCAAAAGTGCAATTAAGCCTAAAAAGTAAGGATTGTTTTCATTTGTTATTATTGTCCTCTACTTTAATTTTGTAATCTTGCTAGGTTTTTTCATGTCCTTTTGTGTGTGAGAATTGAGATTTTGCTTATCTAGGGTACTGATATGGATTTGCTTATCCAGGGTACTGATATGGATTTTCCCTCACAAATGTGTGAGATTTGTTTGTTTGGACCGTTCTAATTAAAAATATTGAAGAAAAGAAGTATCCACAAAAACTAAAACAAAAATGATTTAGAAATTTTTAAGGTGGTCGTGAAATTCAAATTTTTGTTTTGTTTTTTTCTTCTTTTCTTTCTAGTGGAATCAACTACACATGTTATGTTTGGGTTCATCAGACACAGTTTAACTAGAAAAATATCTTTTGATGTTGGCAGCACCTTAAAATCAGTGATGTTGCTTTGTAACCATCCACACATTCAATGCCACCCATCACCACTGCACGAAAAAGGATGATCTGTATATTGCATATTGGAAAGTAGATACATGGGGTGCAGTTTTAAAATGATTAAGATTTGTATACTTTTTTTCTTTTTTTTGTAAAAAGGAAAAAGATTTGTGTAGTTTTCTTTTTAAAAAAAACTGCAAAATGTCCTTTGTACCATCTCTATCTCTATATGCAAAGACCTAGAATAATAATATTTACATTAATTATGTCAATATGTACATTACCTTTTAAATTAATATGAAAGATTAATGAAGAAACAAGGTAAGATAATTGTACAAGATGGATTAAGTTCCTCTCTATTTTTTCTCTCCTTTACTGTAGTTTTCTTCATCATTTTTTTAAATTTTTTTTTTTTTTAGAAAAAACAAACTTGTTGAAGTGGCTATCCAACTCAACATGAAAATAGCAACATAAGTCTATCTTAACAGAGTTGGATTTGGTCAAAAAAAATAACAAAGTTTGATGGAAAAGGGCAACCATGCGAACATTACATTACTTAAGTGGCCAATTTGGTATTAAAAAGGTGTAAAAGATTAATATGGTACAAACATCAAATTCAAAGGACTTTCAAAATGCATTCGGCCTAGAATTTATACAGGAAAATATACATGTTTATGTCAAAGAAAAAAACAAGCATTCTTAACTGAAACCATTTTTTAAGTGAAAAAAATCCAAATTACATTAGGTGTGAGTATAAGATCCAACTATTATGTGTCAACTTAATTTGCGAGGACTAAGAATACTTTTATTTAAGATGGCACTACGTACTTAGAGGTAATTATTAGATTACAAAGTAACTACCGCAAAAGTTTGTAGATCTATAGAAGAGGGGGATGTGACGTGAGTTAGAAACTTGAGGGTTTTTAATCTTGTACTCTTAGAAAAATGGAAGTGGAAAATTAGATCATAAAGGAGTGGTCTTTGGTATAGAATGTTGGTAAATAAGTATGAGATGAGCTATGTAGGGGTAGAGGAAGTTCTACTTGGTGGTGGAAGGGTATTTGCTAACTAGAAATAGGTGGTTGGGAGTCCTCTAATACATACTCAATAAAAGATGCGTATAAGAGCATTTACATCCATACCACGGACCATGATTCCCTGCAGTTAGGTAGATAATATAGTCACACAGTCAGAGTGTTGTTGGCCTTACGATTGAAATCGAATTGTGAATATTTAAAGATCAGAAGTGAAATAAAAATTGTGCTAACCGATCAGACGGCTGATATCATTCTACAATCACTATTTGACTGCAGAGAATCATTTTCCCCATACCACCCATATTGATGGTATAAATGGACCTCATACAATATATAATTATTACTTCACATTTTTCAATTATTTAAACCACTCAACTACATTTTTTAAATATTCATATTACTCATCTAAAACTCTAAATTGGGTCCCACCTAATCACACAATACACCTCAAATTTATAGTTTAAAATCACATTCTAATTTTATATTATTTTTTACATCAAAAAAGAAGAAAAGGAACGGTGGCAATGCAGAACCACCGAACTTGTTGGACAAAGTGAAATTCTGACACAGTGTCATAAATTCCAAGCTTTGTAGATTGTTTTAAAATAAAATCGATTCAAAATATAATATTTTTAGAAGAGGTGTAATTGGTTAGGAATCTCTTCAATGTGTCGGAGAGTATGGAAATGAAGAATCGGTATCTCTTCAATACATTAACAAAAATATATAGGAAGATAAAATTCAATTATGAAGAAACATTGGTAACATTAGCCAAAGACGATGCATAGATACCGATTCTTGTGAAGACTAGATACACATTATTATAGTCTATTTCATATCAAAGAATAGTTAGGAAGTGCTAAATTTACACTTTTATTTCTAGTAATAGAGTTCATACCAACAAAATTGTGGATATTGCATATGTTATTGGGTTCTCTAGTAAAACAAAGAATCAAAATAAAGCATGATGCTTTACAAGACTACTATAGAGTAAAAAGAAAAAACACTAGCTGATGCAACAGTGCTGCCACCAAATAAAAGTTGATTGGAGAATGCAACAAAAAAAAAATCAAAAGAAAAAAGAGAGAATTGGATTGGTTGAGAATCAGATATTGATAAAAGAGTAAAATGTGATCTTGTGTGAACCATATTGGCATATGCTTACGTGAATCTGCCAATATTTCTGACCCAATGAAGCATGTGATTCTTACTAAGTGGAATGCAAACTCAGATTCTACTAACAAAGTGATTCTCATAAAACAAATATGGTCAACTTGGCCATATTGCACTTACAAAGAAAACAAATGATTAATAACATTTTGAATGACATAAAAAAGTTTATAACTGTAACATATGCTGCTCAAAATTTCAGTGGAAGTGCTTATATGAGTCAGCTACATGAGCAAATGACCTGGCTGCTAAAGATATATATTTTTTTGTTATATGGATGGTTACATGTATTATTAGTATTTCTTTTTTCAATTTTGGATTATCTAATAAGCCAGTTTTAAATTGAGATTATTATTTTCTATACCTTGGACCTAACCTAGGGGTTGATGTTAATAAACCAGCAATTTTGAACTTGCCTTGAATATTATGGGCCAACATTTGATTCATTAGGCATTTGCGCTCTTTGAATGAAGATTTGACCGTTCGTTTTTTGACTTCACTGAATCAAGTTTAAGATATAACTTTAAAGTAAGGTGATTTGGTCTTTATTTCCACACGTGATTCTCGACTATTGAAATTGTGATTGCAGAGAATCCAAATTTAGATAAGAACTTATTATTAGAAGCAAATTACATGTTCAATGTGATAATACTAGAATTTAATTATTAGTGATGTTTGCCATATCGCTCGAGACTCGGCATGTCTGAATGGGACATCATATGATACAAATTAGTACTCCAAAAGATAGGCATGATCACTATCATACTTAAAAGATAAAGAGAAAAAAAAATACATCAAAAGAAGTCCATTCCAAATTCAGATTTAAGGATTGAGACATTATTGCAGTTTGCTTTAAGGTTCAGGATGTTCATGAACCAAGTAGCTTCATGTCATCAACATTATAGTGCATGAATACCAAAAACAGCTCCTTTGTTGAAGTCTCTAGAAGCTGTCGCGAAACCGGAAACTTTCAGCTTAGCATAAGCCTCATGGAAAGAGCAGTCATAGAGATCCTGCCCTTGTGGTGATCCATCATTGTAGTGGCTATTACTCCAACCCATTTTCTGCTGCATAGGAGACACATTGACTACCAAGGACTTGTTATCTGATGGAGAAGAAGTTTCTGTGAGAGTAACAGTTGTGATATCATGAATGCTTGGTCTTCTTTTATCTTTGCCTCCAGAAGAAACCTTTTGCCTTATGTAGTACTTTTGTGCATGACTTGCTACTTGTGTTGGAGTCTTTGTCACGACGAAATTGCGCGAGATGTTTCTCCAGTCGCCTTTGCCATACTTTAGAAGTCCCATCAGAAAACGTCTGTACGCCGTGATTCCAAACATGCACAAAGAGTAAATTCAATAACAAGTAACTTTTAAAAGGGGTAAAGGCAAACTCCTAAACCAACTCAATTTAACATGCCAATTGATTTGTGCTTTTGCATGAAGTTCAAAATTTAATATACTTATTCAAACTAATGATTGTGATTTTTCGCAATCTCAAAGATTGCAACGTGACTGCGACTAAAATCGAAATATTTCACTAGGTTAACAAATCAGCTATTATAAAAGTCCATTGGAATTGTATGAGAAATTAAAAACCTAAAATCTAGGAAATGAAATGAAAAATTGAGTTGCTATTGCCGTATATCAATGAATATGATTCATTAGCTAAATTTCAATATCAATACTACTAGAAAAATTGAAATAGCGACAGAAATCTTGAGACGAAAAAAAAGAGAAATTCGTCTCTAATTCCATTGTTAAGTGTTACAGATGCCAATTTAGTGACCAATTTTATTTTTTCTGTCTCTAACTTCCGTCTTACTTCAATTTTTTTCTAGTAGCATATATTTTCTTCCTCCACAATCTAAGAAAAAGCTTCCATAGAGAAAGGAGTAAAAGAACAAAAACAAAAAGACAATTGAAGATTCTAGATTGATGAAACTCACCTATGTTCCTCTTCGGTCCAAGGAACACCTTTCTTCCTCTCATGATCAGAACCTCTAACAGTGACATGCCTTCTTCTGTTTCCATCATAGTTTTGTTTTTCAACAACTTCAAAGGTGAAAGAAGAAGCAAGATAACCAGGAATTGGAACATTTCCAGCTTCAATTTCACTCACATCTTCTACCAATTCCCTATACTGCTTAATCACATCAAAAACAGTCTTACCAGGAATCATCTCAGCAACCTTAAGCCATCTATCTGGTGTATCCTTATCATATATAGCAAGAGCACTTTCAAATTTCTTGTTATCTTCTCTACTCCATTCTGTTTGGTAACTCTCCTCAACAAGCCAATTTGTATCCAACATAAAATAAGGAGAATAAAGGGTTTCCAAATCCATACCTTAAATCACAAATACTACTACAAAAGGTTTGGTTTTAAACACTCATAAAAAACCACAAAAAAGAGGAAATTATAGAACTTTGATCAACATGTCACATAGAAAACAGAAACAAGAATCTTTTACTTGTGTGATTATTAAGATAAAGTTGAGAATCTATCAAAGTCATACCTTTTAGTATCATACAGAATCTTTATGAAAATCATGATGTGCTAAAATTTTAATGAGTATGAAAATAATGAATTTTGAGACTATTGATTTTGATGGATGAATCCAAGAATATTATACACCACCCTCTTAAAGAAAGGTTGAATATTTGAAGTGAGACTAAAAAGTTGAGCACAAAAAAAGATAGAAGATATGAAAATATTATAGGAACATTCAAGAGCAAGAGGGTGAAAGAGGGTGTAGAAAGCTAAGAAGATCCAATAGAGAAAAAAAGATAGATTCTTTTCAATCAAACAAAGGAAAAAAGATGGATATAACTATTTCACTTTGTCGTTTCTTCATGAGGAAGCAACAATAAAAGCAAATGGCATTACCCACATAGTCACATACATAAATGTATATACAAAATTGAGTATTGAGAGAGTAGAAGTGAGTTCAAAAGGAAGAAGAAGGAATTTTAGTATTTTTTTTTTGTTAAGAATTAAGATAATAATAATAAGGTTGATATTAGAGTGTGACACTAGGTGGTAGTAGGTACTAGGTTGTAGCTATAAGCCTATGACTAACGACAAAGTGTTGTCCTTAATTAATTGTAGTATTCAAATGAGTTTAAATAAGGATATGGTTCAAAAAATAGTAAAATATACATAAAATTTTTTGGGGTAAAGTATAAATTTATAATTCATCCTCTCAAAAAAAAAAAAAAATTATAATTCATATACTGATATAAGGTGTGAATGTAATGTCGTGCAAGTATCAAATTAACCTTAATCTGGTGGGTTGTGTTATTTAGTTTTGGAAAATTAAATAGAAGTATGAATTGAAGACCCAAAATAAAATGAGCTCAAGATAGGGATGGCAATGGGTACCCTTTGGGCAGGGTACTATAGGGCCCATCCCAATACCCGCGTTCATAAAAAATCTCCGTACCCGAGCCCAAACCCTCGTGGGTAACATGTTATGTGCCCGTCCCCGTACCCTATGGGCATCTAAGAGTCCGTACCCGCACCCATTACCCGCACTTTAACAACAAAAAAGACAAAAAATATTACAACTTATTTAAAATATGATCTAAAATCTCTTAAATCAACTTATAATTTATTGCACATCGTAGTATTTAACCAAATAAAAAGGATCTAAAATATAAAAAACAAGTGCATGTTACAATAAATGTCAAATACTAAGGATTAATTAACTAATTTTAGTATTACATAAAATTATAATTATAGTGTTTATAATGTGCGGGCATGGGGTGGGCTGGGCACTAGAGTGCCCGTACCCGCGCCCATACCCGTTCAAATTTGCAGGTAATTACCTAAGCCCGAGCCCATACCCAAATATGCGGGTATTTACCTGCCGATTGAGTGTATTTTTTGCGGGTGCCCATTGGATTTGGGTCTAATTGCCATCCCTAACTCAAGAATATGAAGAAAACAAAACTAGTCTTATAATACATATTAAAATATTGAGTTACAAAACCATTTTTATGATAAACTTCTTACAATACGTGTGTATGAGAGAGAAAATCGTTCAAATATTATTACAAAATGTTTCTACAATATCATTTCATGTTTCACGGACACCCGTTTTTCTGTACACATGTGACACCTGATTAATTACATACAAAAATATGGTTTTTATAATAGATGTTGTTGAGGTCTTTCATTAAATTTATTCAAATAAGAAAATAAAGAGTTAAGAATTTTCTTTAATTATAAATCACATAATATTTTTAAGGGTTATGCTAACTAGTACCCGGAGGCACTAGTTAAGGATGTCAAAAATATAAATATTTTTAATTAAAAATAACAATCTTTTGACTTTCACAAAGTTGAACATTCATTTCTCAAAAAAATAAAATAAAGTTGAACATTTTACTTTTCATCAATTTCTAATGCAAAATTTCGATGTTAATCTTTTGAACGAGTGTTTCAAGGACATTGGTTAGGATTTCCTTATTTTTAATACCAATGGATAGTATTAGTATCTTAACAAACCAAAACAGATAAGCATACATCTCTATAATATCATCAAGAATATATAAACCAAGTAACAAAAATAAAAACCGAGCTATCCACTATGGCTCCTTCGAAGGAAGAAGAGGTGACACTTGTTTGCTAGTAAATTAACACTCATAAATTGTAATATTCCAAGCATGAGCTTAAGAAGAGCCATAATCTCTTGAAAAGTATCGACACCTGCTAAAGTAACTTCTGTTAGAGTTACTCTGATTCACAAACCCTTTGTAGATATTAAATTTCATGAATCCAACCGACCAAAATTTTTATATTCAGTTAACGAACATGTATACAGAAAAATTATACAGTATGTTACATGCAATTTAAAACAATATTATAAAATATTATACTATGAATTGAACCTACTTGATAAAGTGTCATATATATTTTTAAATTTTATGAAACTTTAACAATTTGATGAGAAATATAATGTCTATAAAGAGTTACGAAAGAGTTACCTACCTCTAGCTGGATACGAGATACGATACGGATACGATACTGCATTGATACGGAAAAATTTCAAAAATCAAGATACGATACGGCTGAGATACGTTAATAAAAAAATATATATAATTAAATGTACAATATAATTATAACCATTTTATTTAATATGCAAATATATTAACAAACAAAAGAAATCAGTCATAGGCTCGTAACACATCAACGAGAGTGATGATTAGTCAATTACATACACAATATATCCCAAAAAGAGCATCATCAGTGTTATACTATATCCGTTAGTGCTATACTTTATCGATCCAAAAAAGAAGCACTATATCCAAAAAAGAACACATCAATACTCAAGAGTTAAGTTATTTTAGTTAACATTAATTGGGAAATATCGGGGCATGTATAAGTGCAGGATAACTAACGGATACTCTCCTGATACGTCTCCTAATACGTATCGAGAAGTATCGAATAATTATTTTTTTTAAAAATAAGATTTAATCTTCGGATACTTCCTGATACGTATCGGGAAGTATCGGACAGGTATCGGTGCAGAATACGCAGGGAATACGATACATCATCTATTTTAAAGTATTGGGGCTTCATAGCTCTAGAGTCAATAGATCCCCGCTCATTATACCAATAAATTTGTTTTACTATATATATTCTACATTTTCATAAGTTTCATATATGAAAATAATCATATTCAAGATCTATTAGACATTAGATGTAAATATTTTTTTAATTGAGATTTAAACATTGATTCCTCGTATTATAAAAATTTAGCTATTTTTCTAGACTCAATCCAATTGATTCTATTTTTATTTCTTTAACTGTATTCTTTGGCCATTAACTAGCATTTGTCTTCATAATATTATTGATACACTACCTTTTTTGTCAATAAAATAAAAAGACTGTTTGACACGTTATCTCTTTATTTATTTTCCTAAGTTAGATAAAATCACGACTTTAATATGTTTTCTGGTCCTATATAGTTGTGTTTGAACTTTTATTTTTGGTTTCAAACCAATCCAATATAATTTTTTTTGTGTTTCACAATTGTCATTTTTTTAGACTTGTTAATATTTTTGCTTAATTGCTTTCGTTTTAGTCCTTCCTATGAACTTACATTCATGTTCAACTCTTATGATAGAGAGACTCAAATGCTAAAAAAACGTATTCTCTTTTGCGTCTAATTATAGGCATCCTTTAAAACAATTGTCTTTAAATATAAGCATTCTTTTAAATAGATATATTCATCATTATTGGAAACATCTATACACAAAAGAAAATTAATGGTACTAATTTTTTTGGAAGATGAAAAATCAATATTGGATATATCTACACAATTTTTTTAAGTAATGTGAAAAGTGTGAAAGGTGTTTGTAAAAAAGATAGAGGGAGTATATTAAATGGACTTTTTTGACACAAGTATATTAAATGGATTAAAACGAAAACAAAAGTACATTACAAAATTTAAATTAAAAATAAATAAAAATTAGATCGGTGACCATATTAAAACAAAAAGATTAAGCGACTAAACAGAAAATATTATTTACAAAGATAAAAAAAAATGTCATTAAAAACACATTAAGCTATTTCTTATAGGCAATAAGTGTAGGTTATGACCATATAGAGAAGAAGGCCAAACATAATTTAAGGGAAGGGGGTTGAAGAGATCATATGAAATCTTCGATCATTTTTGCCTTCAATTCCATGGGAAGAAATGGGAGAGGCCAGATATGAAACGCTGATTTTCAAAAGTATTGAGGGGAGAATGATTTCGAAACATGTATTTATGCAAAGTTAGAAAAGTAGTTTGAGATTGAGACGACGATAATATCAAAAGTAGTTTTGGAATGATGTCATTCTAAGTAGTTTGAGACAAACTCATCACTGAATACTAATTGGAGCATCCATAAGGGAGCTAATAATTTGTTTATTTTATAAAAAGATGAATCCATAGAGATTGAATGGATTTTGACTGATATTCCCAATTGTATGCATATACAAAGTACCATATAAAATTTAACAAAACATATTAGGGGTGATTTCAGAATGATTTAAAGGGTTTTGGAAACATAATGTTATAGTCTAATATGCAATGCACGGTGTGACATATAAGGCTGCTGTAATGAGCATTCAATGTTTTTCTTCTGAGGCAATGATAAGATGCAGTAATGAAGGAGCATGGCCTTGGGTGATTAAGCACTGAAATAGTGAAATGATGCTATTTGAAAATAAAGGATAGTAAAGGTTCCCAGTAGAAGAGAACATGAAGTTAAAATTACCATTCTCACTGCAGACACACATGTTGTAGTGGAATTATGAAGAACCAATAGTTGCTACTGAAAGGTTATATTCTGCTCAAGGAGAAAGTTTGATGAATGATGACAATTGACAAATGGATATCTTAAGGGTTGCATAAACAGGCCAACACAGTTTACCCAACTTTAGATCTTATCATTATGATTAAGACAGCTTGTTTGCTCAGCTACTTTTTTTTTTTTTACTTCATTTTAAAAAAGTCGTTTAACAGCGATAATAACTAATAACTGGTAATAATTCTTAACATACAAAATAGCAAAGTTGAAAGAAAACACAAAAATGAATTTCCATAATACAAAAAATAAGACTCAAAACATTGACCATACTTTAAATAAACCTACAAAATATAACAACATTCTTTAGTTATTTTACATGAACTCGGTAATTGTAACCTGTTTCATAGCATTAACTTCTTGGCATGTGAACAAGATTGAATGTAATGAACTCAAATTGCCATGGATTAGCTCCAAAAGGTGTGTGAAACTCAGTACTTCCTCCTTTCTTTTGCGCGCTTACGAGTACTCTTACCTTGGATCTTCCACTTTTCATTCCCAGCTGGTCGCCTGTGCTCTTCAATTTCTCGAACCTTCCGCTTCCTATAAAATATGTTAATAGGAGGTAAAGTAAGTGCCTAAAAAGCATGAGAGCAACCAGGAACAAATTTCTAATATAAATAAAGAGATTCTTGTTTAATTCATATAAGTTGAACCTTAAACCTTTCTAATATGCACAATGCACATAAAGTTGAACCTTAAACCTTTCTGTTTACCAATATTATTTCCTGTTGATGCATTAATATTTGATCTTGGAAACTACTTTAGCCAACATTGAAGTTGTTGAGCAAGCAATGAAACATGAGATATCAAAGTGATTACATAATTTTTAATTACATATCAGTTGCAATTGCACCAACAGAACTCTAGCTACCGCCAAATCATTATGAGCATATTTTCATATCATACACTTGTTTAGCAGAAGAACTGCAGCAAAAATAAAACAATAATACCAAACTCTAATGGGAATTTCCAAATATTAATTCACTCAAATGAAGGCTAGCTAGAACAAGCGCATACAAAATGGATGCATTGCATGCTCTTTCAAACATAACCAGGCAAATATGTTCTCCAATGTCTATCTTACCTGTAAGCTGAAAAGTTTTGATCGGAAAGCAACTCATCTGCAATTGATTCCTTCCTCTCACGATTTGTTAGTCTGCCTGAGTAGTAGTCCAGTGGAGAACCTACCATTGTTCCCACCTGATCATATTCAAATCACAACAAAAAGGTTAAAAGATGTTGAACAGAAATAAAAATTTGATGGGACGCTCAACAACTCTGAACTTGCCTGAAAGTACTTTGGAAGAGCCTTTGATTTTGAACCACTCTTCTTGTAGTGCCGCTTTGGATCAATAGCATCCCTCAACTGTGAGCATCAACCAATATATACATATCAAGGTGTAAGGATCATATTACCCGCAAATGAAGCCATGAGAGAAATTGTGTACACAATAAAGCTAGTTAGCTTGACATAAATTGATGCATACATTGAAATCAATGTTAGCAAATACAGTAAAAATATGTCTATAATTATTTTAAAATGTTATAGAAATGAACCAATGAACTATGGTCTTAACATTTATCATTACACTTTCAATGTACACATCAATCAGCATTGCAGTTTATTTCACAATGTCAAGAAAGTCTGACATCAATATTCTAACCAACATATAAATTCAATTTATAGATCAGGGCTAACAATTATTGGTCGGGGCAAAAACTCGAGTGAAGTAGCCAAATCCACGGATCATTGAAAACTTAATATCTCCAGCCAGAAGCATGAGACCAATACTGTGAGAAGGATAGTTGTAAGGCAACACTAACCTATCTAGCTTGTGAAATGGACTAGAATTGATGTGAGAGATTAATAAGTAAACCTTAAAAATAACTACTCTCCTACATCGAACTGAAATGATAAACACCACATCTTTGCAGAAAAGTAGTATCCTACACTTGTTTTTCATTATTTCTTATCATCTAGGATGCTAGCGCACGCGTATAATATGATGCTTATCAGCTTAATCTAAGCAAATATCACATCGTCATATTGAAAATGAATATATTTCAGATTCACATTGAAGGGGAGGGAGAATAATAAAAGATAATGTCCAAACTCAAGCACCTGTAGTAACTTCAGATCTCTCTGCAACTCAGGGGTGATGGTTGGAGCAGGCATGTCAAACCTGGTAAAGATTTAAATATAATTAGATAACTCCCATTAATGACTTCTAACTTATAAAAACAGAGAGAGAAATCAAAGGAAATACACAACAACAACAACAACAACAACCAGGGTTGGCTACATGGATCAAACAACGTCGTAATGCTCCACCATATACTAAACGAAATATATTTGATTAAAAACAAAACCTATTACTAAATTCCCCGGTTAAGTAGCATAAAAATGATATAGACAATCAATCAAAAAATTTCAACCTTAGTTGCATTAAGAAACAGTAACATGCTTAAGATCATAATCTATTGCATACCATTGTTTCCCAGCAGTATCCTTAACTTGCTGTCTCAGTAACTTGTTTAATTTTCTCGGATCATTTGGAGGAACAAATAGCCCATTAACCAATTCTGAGTTGGGTTTCCAAATAGTGCTACTTGGTGTGTTTGTTTGAGATGTGGTATGAGATGGATCACCTGTTGCCTTTGACAGAGATGGAATAGGCAACTGTGGTTGCCATGAGAGGCCAACCACTGGCTTTTTCTTTAACATTCTGAAACAAAATGAAATGCACAGTGAAATTCCAAAACCAAATACATTAAGCCAAAAAAATCAAAGCTCAAGCTGAATGATAATTCATAAAACTACATAAAATAAAATCATTCACAAAATGCAATGAATAAAAAAGCCAAATACTAAATGATGTGAATCAAATACACTTAAGGCCTAAGTGATTCATTAGATAGAATAATTGACCAATCAGATTTACAAAAGTGAGGGCATGAATGACCCGAAGAGGAAAACCTTAAAATATAGATATGATGTATTCTAGTTTATTTTTAATGAATGCATCTTAAGAACAGATTTTCTCTGTTTACAATTCTTAGCGATATAGACAGCTAGATTTGGAGCCCGTTTGGATTGGTTTATTTTTGAGCTTATGAAAAATAGCTTATGCAAATAAATAAGCTTTTATGTTAATTCATAAGTTCTCACTAATGAAAATTGTAATTTCATAAGCTCTTTTTTTTTCATAAACTACCTTGACAAGCTTATGAATAATACATAAAAGTTTATTTATTTGCATAAGTTCAAAAATAAGCCTATCTTGTTTCATGGATACCTGCAGTTCTAAATGGTATGTCAAATGAATTTCCAGCCATGGTTTGTTCAATTTCCACTACAATACAGCTCTATAGCAGCTATTTGACGACAGTAAATACTAATGTATCGAAAAACAATAGTAATTAGTTCAAGTTCTCTAAGATACAACACTATAGCAGCTATTTGACGCCACTTTGTACAAAATAGAAAAACAATAGCGATTTATTCATACAAAGGGGGGAGGAAAATCATTAAGAGGAAGGAAGACCTGCACTTTCTAGCTGTTTATGGTGACCAACTCTGTTTAAGTTTCCTGGCCTGATTGCAATTTCAATTTGTAGTCTTGATGGAGCTTTTGTGTTTTATTGCTACAACTACAAGGTTTGATTTTTGTTTGTTTGGAACTTAGGGTTTCAAAAGTGGAAGTGGATTGGGCTTGGCCTTAGAATCATACCAGCCGGACAAAGCAAGAGACTTTCTTTTCCAACCCTACTAACTTCTCACACGCCCTCCGAATTTCTCATTTTACCCCGTTCGGATTTAATAATCCGAAGCGTGTTTGAAATATTTCGGATTATAAAATATGAACTGGTGTTTACTCCATTTTGTTCAGATTCAACTCAAATTATTAAAATGACATAGTTTAAAATCGACAACAGCATTTAATAATTCATCACATTTTATTAGTTGAACATGATTTCATAATACATCTATACATCAACATAACACAGAGATTCAACGAAAAGAAATGCAATTAAAACCTGAACTAGCTGATGCATTAGATAATATTACGAAAAGAAACGAAGAAAGATGAAAACCTGAACTTTTACACTTTCAGCGGCCTTTCGACGACAACGACCAACTCCGTCAGCTTTTTCCGGCAAGCTTTTTGATTTCCGGCAAGATGAGTTCGATTCCAAATTGTTGTGTTACTGAGTTTTATTCTTATGGTTTTAATTGCAATTTTTTTTAGGGATTTAGGGTTTTAATTGTTAAATTGTGTGTATTTTTGTCTTTATTGAATTGGATTTGGGATAATGGGCCCGCTTCTTACACCTTTCTTCTAACTTCAAAAATTGCTCTTTTAATACCCTTAAAATATCAAAATACCCCCCAGCAGGCACTTAACTATCGTTCCGTCGACAACCGTTAAACCTTTCTTTCTCATTTTGGGGCTATTTGTGTTTCTCACTTGGATATAAATTGTTGATTATCGTTCCGTCCCCAACGAGAAAGAAAGGTTCAATGGTAGTAAAGTGCATTTGAAACAGTAGTTAAGTATCGTTTGTGAGTATTTTGGTATTCTTGAGGTGTTAAAAGGATCAACTTGAAAGGATGAATGATTATTTATAGCCACGTTACTAAGCATCGACTATAGCGACAATCAATGACTTGTGTAAAAATGACCAACTTGAATGAAACAAACCAGTAACTGACTGAACCATGTTGACCACGCCACTGTCCCCAGTCTTGACACGGTTAAGATTATATAATCCAAAACAAGCAGTTAATTAGTTCATATTATATAATTTGAAGTGTTCTCGTACTGTGTAAAACCCTTGCTTTGGCAAGGGGCACGTTTCTGATTATATAATCTTAATGTATTCAAAACACACAAAACAGAAAGAAAAAAAAATCTCCCATTAAATTAAATTCTACAACAACAACATGAATTAAACATAAAAATTTCAACAAGATAATTCAAGAACAAAAAACACTAACGGAAAATATAATTGAACACAAAAAAGATCATGGATCGGTCAAACTAAATTTTTCATTTGGTATACCCATGTAAGTCCTGATTTCCGTGTAGGTATTGGGTCGAATCAAACTTTACCTAATAACATGAAAAGATATGATAAAAAAGGTGTCTAACTCGATCGGTCTCTTCAAACTATAATGACCAAATATAAAGAACATAGCCCTCACACCGTCGTTCAGGAGTTTCATCTGGGTGAACCTTACGCTTCCATCGGAGTACATTGACAAAAGGGTATACTTAACATCGTTCACCTTTCTATTGTCTCTATGGTTGAGACAATTGTGGACCCTAAACATATCGTGTTTCCTTCTTTTGTAGTCAACTGCAACTAGCTTAGTATTCATATCTACTGGACAAATGTTCATGGGTATGTGGTATGGTTTTCAAATGAACAAAACACACTAATTTATAGAATGTTTTGTGCGCCGTGGACCACATAAATTCTTGGTGCAATGTAGATTGACAAATGTTTTTGTATTTGACTCGTTCAGATTATATAATCTGACATGTATCAAACCTCTTAAAGCACAAGTTAATAGACACACTATGCATATTTTCGATTATATCATATGAACCATCAATGCATGATTTCAAATTATAAAATCCAAAAACATCAAAATTGTGGATGGTGGCTTTGTTAACAAGGTTATTATGTTTCATGCATGTTTCATGTGTTGTTCAACCAGCTTGACCGGTTGAACACGTGTTCAAACTTCATTGACTATCGGTACAACCAATGATTGTCTTTTGTCTATAAATAGTCATTTATTCTTCACAATTTTCAATTCCAACTCACATTTTCTCCTTTTCATTCTATTTTTCTTTTAGGGGTGGTTATTATAATATTATGTCATGGTTTCACTATTGGTCATTCATACTATCTCCAAGACTATTTTGTGGTATTTGTGGGGATAGTACGATGGTCAACATATACCGTCTTATTAGTTGTTTTTGGGTTAGTATGATTGATCAAAGGGGAGTATCTTATGTCATCTTGTATTTCATATTAGTTTGGATCTTTGATTGTTCATATAAGTTTCCACCATATTCTGCTCCATCATCTTGTATTCCCATCTTCTTTAGAAGCCATGTTGGAGGAATGACAAACTTTTTCCTGCTATGCATCTATCATCATCTTGTATTTCAAAATTCTTGATTAATTCAAATATGGGGCTGTTCTCATTCTCGTATGTTTTTAAGTCTCACAATAGTTATTTATAGAAATGATGTTATAGGATTTCTTCGATGTATGTTTGTATCTTCATCTGATGAAGATGTTAATGTAAAACTATTATAAAATTATGTTGATTTAATAAATTTTGTTGTCAATTTAAAATAATGTCATTTTAATAAATAAAAAATTGTATCAATAAATTGAATCGAATCTGCATATAACTGGGTCAAATACAATTCAAAATTTATAATTCGAAAAAATGTCATATAGCTTTGGATTATAAAAACTGAATGGGGTAAAATGGACAAAACAAAGGGTGTGCAAGAAAGATAAAGGTGGCAAAATATTCTCAAACTATTATTATAGTGTTTCATCTTTAGAGAAGGAAATTGCAATTTAAAAATCTCTTAGAGAAAGAGATTGCAATTTACTCTATTTTATTTATATTGATTATATTTTTAAATTTTTTGTTGATTGTAATAAAATCCTTATTTTATTTTTTAAATCAATATTTATTTTATGTTCAGTCTGGACTTGAACCCTAATATTTTAATTCATTAACTTCTTTAACTCTTAGTTCAAACCAGTTGAGGTAGTCAACCCTCCAAATCGTATATAGATTTTGCTTATGAATATTTATGCTTTTTTTTTTTACAAATATTGTGTTTTTTCCTTCTCATATTTTACTTTCATTTTCTTTCATACCAAACTACTAAATAATCATCTCATTTTTTTTATTCCTTGTCTCTTCTTATACATTTATACTCTTCCATATTTTCACATATATTTCCTTAATCAATCAAACAAAGTGTATACAGGGAGTCTGGGACTAAGTTGTTCAATTTTATTTTTTCGTAATCTAAATTGGGTCGCAATGTTTTTCATAATCTAAATTGAATCGTCATTCTAATATTTTGAAAGGAATAAAAAAAGTATAATGATCCACGAATATTGTTACCAATCTAAATATCATATGCCAATATACTACATTGAAACGGAAATTGTAGATGGTCTTCAACCATTTATCTCCTTTTTTTTTCTCTTTCTTACTAAGCCATTTATATCCCATTCATTGTATTCAAAATTATAAATTTAGTAGCAAAATAAAAAGTTATATAATTATTTATCAGATTTTTATATATTTGGATTACCATATTTTGAAAATATTTAAAACCAAATCATAATGTAGTTTTAAACAGGACTGGACCTTGGGGTGCAAACCGCTCAATGGAGCTGAGTCTCTCCAAGGTATATACTTAAAAAAAAAATTATAATTCAGTAGTACTGCTAAGTATTATCCCACTAAAATAAAAAAAATAAAATAATTCCTTATAAGAACTCTGATGCCACACATTTTTCCTTATTCTCTTTCTCTCTTATGATACTAGTACCACGCGTTCCTAATTAATACAATTGTTGCATATAGAATTTTATTGACTATTCTTGTGACAGTTGCCTCCGCAAAAAGAAGTTATGTCGGTGTACCGCATATATACGGCACCTTGTATTTATCTTTTAAAAAATTTAAATAAAACATCGTTCTTTTAAAAAAAAAATTATTTTATTACGGACCTCTTTTCACTTACAGAGCCGAGCCTCCGGATTTATAGGAACGGTCATGGTTTTAAAGTTGAAGATGACAACACACCAAAAAAATTAAAAATTAAAATTGGAGATGACTTTTTTTTTCTATCAAGGAGATTGGTGACTAAAACTCCACCTTTTAAAAATAAATAAGTGGGGAATTCAAAATTTAAACTTCATCTATTAGATATTCCAATCTTCTGCCAACTAAACTATTCTCACGAGGATTATTGAAGATCACGTTTATAGATCTCATCAACAAGAAATGAATATTCATCAACAAGAAATAAATATTCATCAATCGGAGTATATGTATATATAGGAAATGACAACCATTAATATCTCGTGATTTGCGAAAATTGAATGAATTGAATGAAATGGCAATTTTTTTGAAAAATACAGTATATCAATACTAGTGTGAATTGAGTCGGGTCAACAAAATAAAAACGAAGAGTATTAATGGCTAGTGGATTTGCTTGACTTGATTTACGCAAAAAACTGTCTTTACTCTTTAGTGTTCTTTTGTTAATCAGAACGGTTTTAAAACCGTCATTTGTGAGATGACATGGTAAAATTTGCCTATAAATTAAGAACCATAAAGTAAGTTCTATAGTTCATTATAATTAACAAAAGAGAAATGGCACCTTCAACTTATTTATCCTTTTTGCTCACTATTTCAATGATCTTTACTTTTCATGCCATTTCACCAACACCAAGCCCTAAGTTGTACAAAAGTGTATGTAAAGAACCTCGTCAGAAAGACTTTGAACAACGTTGTCTCAAACTTATAGAAGCCCACCCTCAAATTACTTTGATCAAAGATTATCTCACCTTTTGCAGGTCATTTTTAAAGATTGTGGCAATAAAGAAAGCAATAAAATCCCAACATCGAATCAAAGAAATTGTGAAAAAATATCCTTCTTCTCAACCCATCAAAGAATGTGGTGATGATTACAATATGGTGGTTAGCGAGGTACAAGGTGCATTGCGTGAGGATCCAGAAATGATAAGCTTGGCAGTCAAATATGCTAGCGATGCACTTGACATGTGCGAACGTAGCTTAGCCGAAGAAAAGACTGTTAATACTTCTTCCATTTCTGCACTGAATCATGAGATGATGTTATATACAGATATTGTAGTGATAGCCGGAGGCCATCTATAAATTAACAAATTTACATTTACCGAATAAAACCACAATTTTCACCAACTGTATTTTTTATTGTTTATTTTAAATTTTTGGTATCAATTATTTAGGTATGTTTTCGTAACAATTAAGGGGTAATGTTTGTGTGATGTTCTGCTTTTGTGGTGTGTTTGGTTATGTTGAGTAGCAATCTTATGTGGTCTGTTTGGTTCTTTAGATGGTGTGTAGTTTATTTTGGATTCGTTTTTTGATTTTAGGCTGGGTTGGTTAGATGCATCTGTTTTCTCTCTCGCGTCTTGTGTGAGAGTGATTGTGTTTTTAATAAAGAGAAATAATATTTTGGCAACGAGTAGTTATAATAGTTATTTGATGTGTCGAAATTTTAAAATAGTTTTTGATTGTGCATTTTGTTAATTAAAACAGTGATTGACATTAAAATAGTTCACCAATGTTGATATTAACTCTTTCATAAAGAGACTCATACGACAGTAAATAAATATTTATAGATACCAATATAATAATAAGTAAGTATATTGAGAGACTGAAATGACAATATTGATAGAACATTTTAACGTAAACGTCTATTTTAACTAACACATGGCCTGTTTGAATTAGTCTTATTTTAAGCTTATGCAAAACAACTTATGCAAATAAATAAACTTTTATTTTCATTTATAAGTTTTCATCAACGAAAATTGTTTCTTTTTTTTTTTGAACAAACCAAAATGAGATATATTAACAACCGTGATTCACCCCGCACAAGGTGTGCAAAGGGCAAACCAACCAAAGTATTTACAAGAACAAGGTAGTTACATCAAGTAACCACTGCCGAAAATAAAACGAATTTCTTTATAAATTGTTTTTTCATAAACTACATATACAAACTTATGAATAATACATAACAGCTTATTTATTTGTATAAGTTGTTTTGCATAAGCTTAAAATAAGTTTAATCTAAACGGGACCATAATGCGCAATCAGAGACTATTTTAAAATTTCGATATATTGAAGGACTTTTCTGGTTAATCGTTACACATTTAGGGATCAAAATGACCATTACAAATTTTGTATATTAAAAAAAATGAAAATTAAAGCAATTTTTATTTAACATGGCAGATGGGAGAAATTATACAAATTTTTTTTACAAAAATTATATTATCTTTTGTATTTAGTAAATTAACTTAGAAGAAACTTCGCTAAGTTCTCTTCCCCTCTCTTATCATCATCAAATAATTGAACCAAACAAAACAAATTTACGATAATTATCTGCTCCGCTCTATCATCTCCAACCAAAAAATTAAGGCATCCTTAATGATTTTGATTCCACTCTCAATGACTATATCTCAATCAAAATGTTTGGACGTTGATTATATATAGGGTTGGACATGGTTCAGTTTGGGATGAAAACTGAACCGAACCAAACTGAACTATTTGTTAAATTTAAAATAACTGAACTGAACTGTTTGCATTTCGAATTGAACTGAACTGTTTTAAACCGAACTGAACCAAACTGTTATTATTGATTCCTTTAAAAAAATATGAAAAAAAACAAATGAAATCGAATTTTAGTTACCGAACTGAGTTGAAGTGTTCCGAACTGAACTGAACTGTTTCAAATCGAACTGAACTGTTTTGAACCGAACTGAACTGTTTCATTTCAACAATTCAGTTCAGTTTTTTTGGTTTATTTGTCCACCCCTATTATATGTAGAGTGGATTTAATGTCTTATTTACGCAGTTAAATTGTTTGTTAGACCTTAATCGAATAACTCATATTTCATGAACAAATAAAAACTTCATAAAAGTTAGGTTAAGTTCTTTTAAAAAAAAGTTTGGTTAAGTTATTATCAATTTGGAAATATTAGCAATATGTTTTAAAAATTATAGAAACTAGTGTATTTCACCGAAGACAAATATGACAAATAATTTTATTTTTATAAAAATGTGAAAATAAAATTTGAGAAAAAATAAAATCATTGTGAACCTTCCAAATTAACCATATAGTTGCGTGCCAAATAAAAAATAACCCCTTGGAGGTCTTTTTATGGCGGAGGAAAAAACATTTTTTCAAAAAAATATTTTTTAGTGTTTTTAGTTCATTTTTAGTTTTTCTTCAAAAACTATTTTTAAAAATTTAATTGTTTTAGTATTTTGAAGGGCATTGTTATATATCGGGAGAAACGAAGTCGCAAAATTTCATGAAAATGTGTGCCCTTATTTTAGAATTGTGCTTATAATACATTAGACGGCGAGTTTTAGCATGGGCAAATTGTCAAATTTCCTCATCTTAGATCAATTTTGTTTTACTTGTTATAAGTAATACTCCCTATTTTTTTATATTCCAATTTATACCAATGGTTCAAAATTATAATTTGAACCCAATTAATTTGTTTATTTCTTTATGGGAGGGAGATACAATTTTTTTTTACTGCTAGTCTTTTCCAACCCCATTCTCAATATATTTTTTTAATATGAAAATATAGACCCAAATAACATTACTAACATTTTCATATTTCATTTCCTTGATCCCCTCGAAAAAGGAAAGATTTCAATTATTTATCCTTCTGATTTTAGTGAAAAACGTTAAAAATAAATAATATCACTTGGTTTTTTTTTTTACATGAGTATGACTTGGTTCATAAAAAAGATTAAATCTACATGGTCAAAATTCATATTATTGGTAAAATAGTTATTAAGGTCATCATTATTAATACTAAATTTACCTTGTTTTTGAAATAAAAATTATAAAAATAAAATCAAGAAGTTCATGGCAAATTCTACCGCAAGCAAAAGGAAATGAACAAGTTCAAGTGTTCTGCTTTTGTCAAAAAAAAAGATATCATGTTTACGCCAAACAAAAACTCAAATAAATGATTTTTTTTTTGAAAAAGCCAAAATGGAATATATTAAACAACTGAACGGAGAGTTAGGTAATTCAATTATTAATATAAAAATTTATAATAAATAAATTGAACGGAGAGTAGGTAATTCAATTGGTTTGAGTTAACTATCAAAGTAGTTAGAGATTATAAGTTCAAACCGGATAAATGAGTAAATATTAATTTAAATACTAATATTTATCGAGTTTTTCTAAATAATAAAGAAAAATGAAATATTTATTTTGATTAAAAAAAACAATTTGGTAACAGAAAGTAAAACAACACCGTTTTCTACAGGTTCCAGATCTATAAATCAATCAAAACTAGATGATTTGTACAATTTCAAATAATGGACATTAGTTTTTAAAAATTAAAATCCATCCAAGTTCTAGGCAATCATTTGAGAGCAATCATATCCATTGATCTTTATTAATATTAAATCAATGACCCTTGTTAAATTGACCTAAGATGGAGAAATATGTCAATTTCCCCATGCTAAACGTTTGCCTACATTAGACAACTTTCAATACTAATTTGGTACAATTCATGGGTCAACAACCAATATGGTAGTTTTGGGAAGTTTTTTTCCGCTGGATCCAGCATAATCCCTTTTTAAAAAAGAACGGTTTTAAAATCATCTTTTGCGACACATCATGGCAGAATTTGCCTATAAATTAACGACCCTAAAGTAAGTTATATTGTTCATTATAATTAACAAAAGAGAAATGGCACCTTCAACATATTTATCCTTTTTGCTCACTATTTCAATGATCTTTATTTGTCATGCCCTTTCACCAACACCAAGCCCTAAGTTGTACGAACGTGTATGCAAAGAACCTGCTCAGAAAGACTTTGAACAACGTTGTCTGAAACTTATAGAAGCTTACCCTCAAATTACTTTGATCGAAGATTATCTTACCTTTTGTAGGTCATTTTTAAAGAATGTGGCAATAGAGAAGGCAGTAAAATCCCAACAACAAGTTAAAGAGATTATGAACAAATATCCTTCTTCTCAACCCATCAAAGAATGTGGCGATGATTACAATACGGTGGTTATCGAGGTACAAGGTGCATTGCGTGAGGATCCGGAAATGATAAGCTTGGCTGTCAATTATGCTAGCGATGCACTTGACATGTGCGAACGTAGGTTGGCTGATGAAAAGATTGTTAATACTTCTTCCATTGCTGCACTGAATCATGACATGAAGTTATATACATATATTGTAGTGATAGCCGGAGGCCATCTATAAACTAATAAATTTACATTTTATGAATAAAACCACAATTATATATGTGTGTTATGAATAATAAATTTGGTGGATGTTGATCCTTAGTCTTCCACATTCCTATAACCTTATTATTGAATGTATGGTTAGTGGTCTTTAATTGCTTTAACCATTTATTTGGTTATTTGTGTCCTGTAAATAGGACTCATATTTTAGTGTAAAAGCACACTTGTAAAGAGAATAATACAAAAGCTCTTATCTTCTCTATATTTAATCATCTTCTCTATTTTTGATATTGTCATTTAGTTTATTTTATAACACGTTATCGGCACGAAACTCTCACATGAGGTAATTGTGATTCATGTTTTTGATATTTTTTTATATTACTTGTGGTGTTGTATGCTTGTAAGTGAGATAACAAGTTTTATTGAGTATTTTTGTTCATATACCAAAACTGATTCAATACCGTGATTTGCTTATTCTTGCTTTATCATGATTTCTAGTTGCAACCTTTATGATAGTAAATTTTATTTTTTTCCAAATTATGTTAATAGTCTCCTTGGCTTACACCTGAGAATGTATTGTATGCCAAATTGAAGGTTATGCTTGGATCATATATGATTCTTCTTTCATTTCATAGGTTTCTTTAATTATTGGTTTTGATTCCGTTATCCAACAAATATTTTTTGTCATGTTCTGATTAATATTTGTCATATCCTTACTCTAGTTTATGAGTTATATATGTTTATCGAGCTACCTTGATTCTTAACTTTCATTGTCTTGAGTTATTCCAATTATCTCCTATGTGTAATGGTCTCGGTGAACTTTGTGTGAAGGAACGCATTTGTTATAAATTTGTGTCTTTAATTTCTTTAATAAGTTCTATGAGGGATACCAAAGAAAACCATGCAGGAATGTACCTTATTTAAATTTAAATTAGCAACTCTATATTTCAGCCACGTGATTATATTGTTAGCACCTACAAGTTCTTTTATTTATCTATAATCTAATATTTAAGTTGATTGACTCTCTGAACCAATTATATATGATCTAATATTTATATGATACGACAATATCGCTCCATTTGAAGGGAAAATTTGATCGGACAACGGTAAGACCAACTTTGTTGTATGGAATAAAATGTTGTGAAGAACCAACATGAGAATAAAATAAGAGTAGAAGAGATGAAAATGTTGTGTTAGATATGTGGTAAGACTAGATGTGATAAGATTAGAAATGACTATATTAGAGAGTGAGAGTTAGGGTAGCACCTATAGTAGAAAAGATGGTGAAAAACAGGCTCAGATGGATTGAAAATGAAGATAGAAGATCTATAGATTATGTAATAAGGATAATAATTAGATGAAGGACAATTAGATCACCAGAGGAAAACCAATAAAAACTATCAGAGAAACTAATGAGTTGGATCAAAATATGGTGTACGATAGAATATTATGGCGTAATTTAATCCATGCATTCGACCCCACTTATTTAGAATTGCTGGAGTGGGGGATTGGTATGCACATGTTCTTTTTTAAGAGACACAATTGAAGGGTTGATAGTTATTTATCTGCTGTAACCGTTAGTTAGAGGGTAAATATGAAAACAAAATAGGTTAAACTAGATCGATATATCTTTTTTATAGATGTAGAGATTTATCTGTGGCAATCGTTAGTTGAAGGGCAAATATGAAAACAAAATAGGGCAGACCAAATCAGTTTATCCTTTTCATAGATGTAGAGATAAGTATGTTTTGTTACACTTCTAAATGGGTCAAAATTGATTTTGGATGTGTATAATTGATTCTCTCATGTTTTGTTGCTTCTAAATAAAATTGGTTTTACCTCAAGAATTGATTTTACTTGAAGTTGAGATTTGTAGCTTTTAATTATAAAATTAATTTTGACACTCAAATTTAAAGTTTAACTCACTTTTATATGAATGTATCCAAACACAAATCAATTTACCTTGAACTCACAACCAAACAGAGAATCATGTTTTGATCTATTTGTGAACTCGGTTACTAGAGTATTATATAATGACGGGTGAACGAAGTATCAACAAGCGCCTGTAGCTCAGTGGATAGAGCGTCCGTTTCCTAAGCGGAAGGTCGTAGGTTCGACCCCTACCTGGCGCGTTTCATTTTTTATTTTGCACTTTTTATTGCTCAAAAAGCTATGATACATGAAATCTAAATGATCAAATTAATCAATTCGGAGTTTTAAACAAGCACACACATTAAGATTATGAAAAAACAGAAGCATTAATATATATTTTTTCCCATCAAAAATCACATTTGATCCTAAACTTAAATTGCTATATATGTGCAGTAAATTTTTTATTGATTCCTCCAGCAAATACAAATTACCACAAACAATTTGATGTTTCTTCATCACTCCCTGAAATCATCTCTATTGTACTCTACACTTTCCTTGTTTTCAAAATAACAAACATACCAAATCTTTTTCATCACAAAACTCTAGCACATTGGAAGATCTTTTGGTGGTGGAAGTATGGATTCATTGGGGCCTCTCCCATTGTCTACTATGAATGCCATTTTAAGTCCCCATGTGGTGTGTACTTCTAAATGACAATGCAGGAACCAAACACCTTCAATGTTTACACACAATATACACAAGAATTTAGACAACATAATATAATATGAATATCATATTAAACTAAATGTTGATTAGAAATATGATTTTAAAGCACATACACTCATATATATAGTGTAAAGTATGCTTATACCACATTCCAATCTTTACCAAAATTATTTTGAAAATAACATGATGATGTTATCAAACCATAAGATTTACTGTTTGGATGACATAATATCATTGCCACATTTAGTAACCTATTTTATAAACTTAGCATAGCTTCAAGTTTGGAAGAATCTAGGGCGTATCGATTGACTTATTTTTGTTTATCTACTCTTGTAAACATTTGTGAAATTGTTTGGAAAAACTTACGAAATTAACTTATTACATGTTCAGCTTATTTCCAGAAGTTCTCCATAATAGCTTATATATAAGAAGTGCTTATATATAAGTACTTATATGTTAAATGCTTATGTTTTAAGTGCTTAATTAAGTTGTTTACCCAAACAAGAACAAAAAGGAAGGTAATAAAATCAAAATCTAAAAGCTAGAAAGAAAAAAAGTGATTTTTTTGTTACCTGGGTTATCTGCCCTGAATCTGATTGCAATCCATCCATTATTTGGCACTGACAATGTGTTTCTTTCAACAGGATCAACAAGATTAAAACTTAAATGATCCTTTTCAGGATCAAAATTCCCTAATCCTTGTCCAACAACAAAGAAATTGAACCCATGCAAATGAAATGGATGATTTTCTGGTGCTATCATTGCAGTGCCTTGAAGAACAATCTGAACACTTGAATTAAAATTCAATCTATAAACCTTTGTACCATTATCAGTGTGAAGATTAGCCGGCTGATCCGTGCCGGTATAATCGAAAACCATAGGTGGTTTAGAAGGAAAATCATCAGTAAAAACACCTTTAATATTATAGTAATGTGCTTGAAGAAGTGATATAGTAGGCATTAAAAATGTGATATTGTTTATAGCAGACACAAGTTTGTTATCAGTTATGCATGTATCACATGGATTAAGTCCAACAGTTATTGCAAATAAAAGAGAGTGGTCAATTGTTAATGAAACTTTTGTAGGGTAGGTTTTAGAATTAAGACTTCTAAGAGAATCAGTGAAAGTTTTTGTTATTGGAGTTGCATTAAGTGGAGGAATATTTGTTAAGATTGTTTTTGTATAAGGTGGTGTTCCTTTGTAGCGAAGTGTAGCAATCGAAGAAAGATTGTCAAAGCCAATAAGTGGTGCATCCATGAAAGGTGTTATTGCTATTAAGTATTTGCCAATAGGTTGGTTTGCAGCTAGAAGAACATTTGTGGTTTGGCCTGGACTTATAAATATTGTGTCGGTTTCGAAAGGTTTAAGGTATGATGCATCTGCTTCAACAACTATTAGTTTATGGCCTGCGATTTTGAAGAATAGTTCGTCATTTAAGGCTGCGTTTACAATGCGTAGGAGATAGGTCTTGCCACTTTCAACATGTAGTGTGTAACCTGCACAAGTTGAAAAAGATCAATATTACGAAAAAGGTTTAAGAAAAGGTCAGTGACAATGATCTGAGCCGCGACATCGATGTCTATGTGGTCTCAAGTGGCCGCAACTGCTACTATAGAAATAGTGAGATTATAAGAAACTAGTTATGTAAGTAGTAAATTATACCCTGAGAAATGCAACCGGGTACCGGTCCTGGATGACCGTTGATGGTATGAGCATCTGATATATTTGGTGGCATACCAGAACTTGTGGCCTGATTAACAACAGCTTCAACATCTGATTTCCACCATTCACCTATAACTCATACAAATCAAGGTTAAAACAAATGAACATAAAGCACAACTTCTAATTTATATGGTTTAAGAAATAAATACTATGTTGGTAACTGTAAAACTTGCCTAGAATGATTATCTTTTCTTTGTCAGGTTTAGGAAATGGATAAGGAGTGCCTCTTTTAGGCAAAATGACAATAGCACCATGCATTGTAGCCCTTAGCCAAGTAATATGTGCATGCCATAGAAGTGTGCCTCTTTGACCTGTAATGGTAAAATTGTAAACAAAGTTTTGTCCTGTCTGAATAGGGCATTGTGTGACATATGCTGGCCCATCGGACCAACAAGTCCTAAGTTGTTTGATTCCATGCCTGTAATTAAATCCAAATATTATTAATCAAGTCAAAATCTATGAAGTTCGCACACATGTATCAGACACGACACTGATACGTTGACACCTATAATAATTTGACAAAATTAAATAATTTTATGTAACTATGTGTGTCGGTGTCATGTTGAACACGAGACACACCTTCAATCAGAAGTGTCGGTGCTACATAATTCAAGTTAAGAAGAAGAAATTCTCACCAGTGGATTGTAACGTTGTGTTCAACATAGTTAGTGACCGTTACTATTACAGTGTCATCCTCTCTTGCATACAAAGTTGGCCCTGGGAATTTTCCATTGACTGAGACAAAAGATTTTGTTGAGCAAAGTTTTGTTTCATTCTTCAGTACCACCTGTACCCATTGACCATCATGAAATGTTCAATTTATTTTTTTAAATATAGCTAGGGAAGGGCGAAATTATTATTAATAAATTAAAGTGATACTAATATTTATGTTATAACCGTCTCTAAGAAAATTTGAACCCCGTTTCTTAAGGTTACAAGGTCAAACTCTTATTTTATCATAAAAATTTGAACCCCGTTTCTTGGTATAGGAAGCATTATTTTGATAATGCTTTTCTGCCAACCTTTTCTCTTATTAGTTATGGTCACATTTTTCAATTAAAATGAATATGAAAAATTGAGCATAGGAAGTGTACTTACACTAAAATTGTAATGACGCACCAAGGACTGAACAAAGAGTGGAAATGAAAGAGCTACCAAAAAAAATGCTAGAAAACGTGGCTCCATTCTCTTAAGCAATTAAAAATTTCTTTGTCAATTCAATCCTTCCCTTACACTTATTAATCTCCTCTATAGTTTGATCAATACTTAAGTATGACCAAGCACATTAACATTATATATAATGGAATAATTTGTGATGTTGTGTCCTTTTACATATGGTAGGTGACTACTAAAAAAATGCACATTTTGGAAAATTATACCATTTCTTGCATGCTACACAATGTTGTCTTTATCTTTCCTGTTTGATGTAAACTGTTGCTGCTATTTTCATCAGACAATTTTTTTCCAGTGATGAAAAATACTGCTCAGCTACAAATACTTGTTTTTCTCATTTCATTTTCCATTTTTCTTGACTATTATTTCCCTTGTATGTATATATTTTAATTTTTAAGTGTTACTCTTCAAATATACACTGCTATGAGATAGACTTACCTGTCTAAATCCTGTTTTATTAAATATGTTGTACCATCAAAACACACCAAAATGATTCATATGGGTTATCTTTTCCAATTTGATTTTTGTTATTCCTTGTCACACCTTTGCTGCCTTTGTACTTCACTATAGTCACCTTATTAGGACAAGATCAAAACTCACATTTTTTGCATTGCTAAATAAGTTTATTAAGTCATAATAGTTTCATAATTTAGTAATTATGACTTAGTTAAGGTTTTTTAACTGTTTTTTTGTATTGAATTGAATTATGAACAAAAAAATATGGTTGAAAGTGATGCCACCTTTTTTTATGTTAAAAACAAGCATAGATATGCTAGAAAATTAAGTACAACCACATAAGAAAAGGACATAAAAATTCACAGTGGTAGAAGATGTAATAATATTTACCGCGTATAGTCAAAGCAATTTTACTCACCAATTAATTGGATGACTGTTAGAACATTAACCCGGTTCAAAAGAATAAAGATACGAAAAATGCAAACAATGAACACACATTGTTTGGTAATGAAGTTCTTCCAATTGTGTCTACGTCTCCAAATACTAGAGCCACTGCGCTTCCTTTATATTAATAAAGATTAGGGTTTACATTGTACAACTTGTAATACTACGATCCATATTACAGCATTACCTCGTAACCGTACTACAGGAGCTTCGCCCCTTGAGCGATATGCACACTTATAAGTACCGTGTTCCATACTCAACAATGACTATTCAGTTCTTTTTTGTGATTAGTAACTTACAAATTACAATCACCAGGCAATTACTATCCATCATTCACATTATAACTCCAGATTATGTATATATATATAACAAAGACTTCACTTTACATGTATATATGAATTGGAAAGAAGCTTATGATTTGAATAAAATTATATTCACTATGGTGATGAAACATTTGTTGATTCAGCTACTACAGCACCCTCAATCTTATTAATGCAAGATTTATAGAGAAATCCAAGATAATCCACTAAGCTATTCTCAGATACATCTTCTAGAGGATTAATCTCAAAAGACCAATGAATAAGAGTTGATTCATCACCATAGTCAACTAATTTTAGTGAATTTACAGATCCATCCAAACCAACATTACTTGCTTCCATTCTATAAACATAGCTATGTGATGAAAAATCCTTTGAAATCAACCTCTCTTTGATCCATGACCTTTCTCCATCTTGTTGAGGAAACATGAAACCAGAAACTAGCCTAACATAGCCTGGTTCATCTTCATTTCCAGCTAAGGTAGTGCATCTTTCTACCATTGGCATCCATTGAGACAGTTTCTTAGTTTGTGAGACTATGTTCCAAACTTTGTCAATAGGTGCACAAATTATGCCACAAACTGAACCATGCCATTTACCATTCCCCTCTTCAATAGCCTACAAGACATGGTTTAATGTGATGTTAATATCATAATTCATACTATAACAGAATGCATAGTGAAGAATGTATATAATCATTTTCTTTTCTATAATGAATAAAATAAAGTATATAATCATCTAACAGAATGTATAAATTGAAAAATAAAAGGAGGGTCATTGGCTACTGAATCATATCAGGTCACATCTACATACCATCTTAATTTCTGTTATTCCTTCAGATTTCTGATTAATTTGATAAATTTTCACTGTTTATCTGATAATTACTTGCACTTTTATATGAAAGATAGTGCTATCATCTTTGCAGTCATTACCAACAAAATTAGCAGCAACTTTAGCTCATAAACCTAGAATAGAATAACTGGGGCCTAATATATCTTTCTATAGAAAAATTCTTATTGTTATAATATATGTATGTAGCATCTATCTTGTAAATTAATCGGGATATTCAAGGTATAATTTGATACCTCCAAAGACAGACTTAGATGTTTCCACCATTTCTTAGTTATTAACCATTTACATGTTATTTTGATGCCTAATTGGAATTAATTTATATACACTAAAACTATTTTACACAAGCATTCAGTCAAAAAACAATGTCACTTTTTTAGATTAGTTTCCAAAATATCCCTAAACATATATATTTGGTGTTATTTGATTTAATGCATGTGTAAAAAAGTTTTACATCGTGCATAAAAATGAATCTCAAAAGATTTTAATGACATGATATTCCAAATATACCTTGGATAATTTATTTTTTAACTGATTACCAATGGCATTGTTGCCTAATGTCACAAGAGGGATGAGAGGTTCATTCTAGCCCTCCATACCCTATTTCCTAATCCACACCTACATCACATTAAGTGTCTCCTACTTTACCTGAAAAAAAGGAAGAAAATGATGCATGACTTTAATGTGTATTTTTAAGCCGACCTAGTAGGTTGAGAGGACACATAAAATGTAAGTTTTCTTATAAATATTTGTAACATTAGAAGGATATCATCATTTTCTGATTTATAAGATTTAATTTGTATACATCGGTGTAAATTTTTTTTACATATGCATCCCTCTAATGTTGCTACACTAATGACTATAACAGATCTATTTTTAACTTATTAATGTAGATCTTGTCATAATTGAGATATTCAAATGTGGCTACCAAATTTCCTGAGGATAATATTTTTAATGAACAATATGTGTGGTCACTTTGATTTTGACATGCTGCCGTTTTCCTCAGATATATATGAATGAGATAAATTTGTGGCATATGTGACCACACCTTGCCATAAGAATAAAGGAACATATCATTGTACTACACCTTTACAAGATTCTCATCAATCTTAAGGCTTGAATCTAACCTTTGGCGAGTAGAAGAAATTCATGTGTCAGAGTTTCAAAATAAGGTTCCTTTGATGCTCTCAGTGTAGTTGCCGGAAAAAACATGTTACCATTAGATCTTTACCATTTCAATTTGTCTATCTTATAGGGTTATGTTTGCATGAGCCAGGGATCAAACATTTATGAGTTTATAGTTTTTACTAGACATCTAACAGCGCGATACGCGGGGAAATTTTGTTGAATTGATATCATTAATTATTATAGATTAAAAAATTGTTCATTATATATTGAAATGAATGTAACCAAAAAACATATACATTGAAATGAATGTTTTTAATTTATTATTGTTTGTAAGCAATTTGAATGCAAACATATATTGGTGACACTATCAGTTTGTTGTTGTTGAAAAATAAGTGACGTAGAAGATAGTTAGACTAAGAAGATTGAAATACATAAAATTTCTTTAATGTTCACGTAATTAGACTTGCATCACCTACACCAGCTTGTGCTCGAAAAAGAATTGCTGCCACATTGCCACCAACCCTTTCATATATGCCTACTTCTAGCCAATTTTCTGAAATTCTAGAACAAAACAAAGGTAATAAAAATGAAGTTTGAGCATGTAAAATAGAAGAAGACAAAGAAGAGAGTGTACGTGAAACCTTTTTCTCCACTAACAACCGTTTATTCCTTCTCATGCATATAAGTTTACATTGATGACCCATGAAATATGTATTTGCATGTGTCAATTATGCGTATATGATTTTTTTTCCTGCATCGAAATCATTCAACTATAATAAGCCAAACAACTAAACAAATGAATTAAGCTTACAATAATATTATACATTACCATGTAGAAGTTTTATAATAAGCCAAAGAACTAAACAAATCAATTAAGCATACAATACTATACATTACCATGTAGAAATATTAAATTTGCATCAATAAAAAGACGTGATGACCAAAGGTTATTGTTAAGTGAATAAATTGTCGTAGGTTTTCTCTATCAATTAGAAGGAGAAAAAGTAGAAGAAACAAAAAAAAACAAATTATCGAAAAATAATGGATTAGGATATTCACAGAAGAATGAGTAGAGAGAATGAGAAAGTGGGAATGAACAAATGTAGGTGAAAACTTACATGTAGTGTCAATCTAGTGCTGACAAAAAAAATAATCATTATGGACTAAAAAAAACTAACGCTATTATTTTGACAACAAAAGGTTGCCCGTAGACAAATACTATCCATCTTATGTTTTCATATTTTTTTATTTTTTTTCTTCATCTTTGGTTGCATGTTGGACTGAAATTTGAGATATTCTTATACAACGTTGATAGATCGTCATAGTTGAGACCACCAATCAATAGCGCTCAAACTAGTAAATGTGTGATGATATGACTACTATAATCAAATCAAATCAAATAAATGAAATGCGAGTGATGTAGAAGAAACAAATGTATGAGTTGTTTGTGTTGTGATGTAGGAATTTTTTAGATCATTGATGTCATTAGCTTATTCACTTATGACTTGTGAGGTACTAGATGTAATTGTCTTATATTCCAAGGGACTAACATGTCCCTTAAATTTACATGTCGCATATCAAATACAGTTAATGACGTGTGATTCATTTAACGATCCACGTAATCTTTTTTTATTCTAAAATAAAAGAGTCGTATTACTTAATCCTTTTTTATTTCTCGACCATTCTACACTCTCCCAATCCTTTTTTATTTTAAAATAAAAGAGTCGTATTACTTAATAAAACCTATATTAATTTAAATAGGTTTTAAAAATAAAATAAGTGGATAGAAAAAATTAAACTTACATGAATTTATTTAAAACCACTTTGTGATTAAATTAAATATTTGAGATAAAAAGGAGTAAATAAAAAGAGAATTGTGAGTGAGTTAATCACAAAGTGGTTTTAAATAAATTCATGTAAGTTTACAATCATGAGGCCACATATGTGCTTGTGTGTGAGGGCAGGCAAAATACGCTATGAATATGCTTGATTGTGAGTGAGTTAATCACAAAGTGGTTTTAAATAAATCGCTGACATGGCAAAATACGCTTATGTGGCTTGACAGATGATAAGTGATATGATTTGAGGGACCAAAACCAAAAACGCAAAGTCGCAGAGGGATGAAAGTGAAAAACGTAAACATCAAAATTTGAAATGTTAAAAACTAAAGATTCCATCTTCTTCATCTCACTGTTTTTTCTTCTTCATCTCCTTCTACCAATTCCTTCATTTCTTGAGCCCCCGGAAGGTTTTACTGTAAAGAAAACAACAGTTTATCTCGCATATGATGAACCAATTGGAGAAAAAATGCAGCAGAAGTTTTGCAGATCTGGTGGTTCACCATCACAACTCATAGTCAATCATCCATTACATGTATGAATCCTTTTTCTTATGTTAGTTAGCTTATACTTTAGATATGAGTAACTAATCCCTTTGTGGTTAAGCTTGAGATGAATATGATGTAATCCTATGGGAACCCTAATTTGTTGAACTCCTTTGAATTTCAATGAAAGTTTAGTCTTTATTCATATTACTTTTTGTTTAATGCTTTTTGTATGTTTATCATCGACTACTGACCTTATCTTTATGAATATGCAAATTGATCGTAGAGATTGAATGACCACTGACCCTGACTTTTGACTCTGAACTAGGTAATAGGTTTAACCTGAGTAATCAAGTTAGAGATAGATCATTATTAGGTTATGACATAGGGATTAACGTTCTTTTAATACCTCCAACGGTTTCGAATTCACTTAAGAGATTAAGGGCTTGTCACTTGCGTGGAGAATTCTAGGTCAAGGGATTGGGTAGAGTTACTGAGTTAATCTGTCGTGAAAATATATAATCATTGTTTGAACTAGGAGTGCAAATTACCATAGGAGAGCTTCGAAGGATTTGAAGGTCTTAACCATACTTCTCTCAAATTTTCTAAAACCAATCTTTTATTGTTTTTAATCCGTTTATGTTACAAAACAACTCAACTGCTTAAGGCATCAATATAAATTTATACATCCTTTTTAAATAATGAAATTGCCAAGTAGAAGTTAAATACAGTCCTCGTGGATACAAATTTTTTATTACTTTGATTGAATTTGGGTCACTTGTCAAATATATATCAGTAGTGGTTTTTGAGAAAAACAGAAAAGGAAAATTTGATTGTTTAGATGGAAAAGACGATGAAAGAGAAGAAGATCTAAGGTTTAAATGATATAAAATAAGGGTGTCTTAATCATGAGTGAGAGAAGAATGGTGAAGGAGATGAATAAAAGTAAAAAAAAAATTATGTGGTGATGGTGTACTATTAGATACAATGGAACTGCAATCAAGTGGTTAAAATCACATCATATATATTATACATTAAAAAACTAACGGCGAGGACTAACTTGACTAACAGAGGTGTACATAAGAAACCAAACGGGAAAATTTTAGAGTTATGATACTCATAATTGATGGTCGAGCCCGCTTTTATATATGGGCATCAACTGACTATTATGTAATCTTGATAGGACTTTGATCTTTCCGTGATTGTTTTGGCACAACTTGTGCTGCAACAATTACGTTGTCTGTGGTAATATAATTGATTTTTGCTTGTTAAAAAAACAAATAAGTAGTGGGACCAAAAGTTCGATTAAGCCTATTACTATCTACAATTTTTAGGTTACTTATTGGAGAAGGAATATGTGCATGTTCTTGTCTCCAAGTAAATTGTCAATAAAGAGAATGCCAAATATCATGTTTGGTCCTTTTAGTTTGTCAGAATTCTGAAGCTAGTCCTTTAAGTTTCGATAGTTTCAATTAGGTCCTTTTAGTTTGACAGAATTCCCAAGTTAGTCCTTTAAGTTTCAAAAGTTTCAAATAGGTCATTTTAGTTGATAAACTATTACTCTGTTACCCCTGCTGTCAGTTAATAATAATTAACTAATGTTGATGTAGCAGTTAAATTGTTGACTTAGATCAAAACAATGCCTTTTAAAAGCTTAAGGGTATCAAAACGTTATGTTTAATCGTAAAAAATGATCATTCTAGCACTATAAATGATGTTTAATAGTGCTAGAAAGGCATTTGTTGTTGTAAATAGTTGTTTTTCTAGTAATATAAATGATTATTTGTGACCATTAAACATAGCGTTTTGACACCCTCAAGCTTTTAAAAGGCAGCATTTTGATTCAAGTCAACAACTTAACGGCTACATCAACATCAGTTAAATGGAGACTAACAGTAGGGGTAACGATGAAATAATTTATCAACTAAAAGGACCTACTTGAAACTTAAAGGACTAACTTGAGAATTCTGTCAAACTAAAATGACCTAATTGAAACTTTCGAAACTTAAAAGACTAACTTGGGAGTTCTGTCAAATTAAAAGGACCAAAAATGACATTTGGCATAAAGAGAACGATATGAATATGTTGGTTGTACGTACTGTGTATATACTACTATATATGTGGAGTTTAGCATGGGAAATGAAAATTGTTTTCCATGATGGGAAAAGTTAAGCATGACCATAGATATAATAGTATTATATTTCAATGGTTCAGATTACTTACCTAGTAATTGTAATGACTTTTTTTGTGGAAAACATTAAAAAAAATATGACCCCACCAATTCATCTATGTTTGGTAAAAATAAACTATAAGTTAGCTGAAAACTGAAAAGCTAGTTTATAACTGATGACTAATAGCTAAAAAGCTAGCTTATTAAAAATAATATGTTTGATAAAATTAGTTGTTGAAGTGGCTAAAATGACATAAAGTGACATGTTTATTTTTTATTTTTTTTATAAAATATATACATAAAAAATTCACTTAATTTATTTCTTTTTAAATATTTAAATTTATTTCAAATTACTTTCATCTCCAAAATGAGAAATGTGTTTTATGAATTCAATTAGCATTTTTTTTACTAAACATTTGTTTCACTATTTATTATTGTATATTTTAGTTAATATTATAAGGAGAATGTTAACCAGTGCCCTATAGACAGTGGTTAAGCAACCAAAATAAGTAAGTTTTTAATAAAAAAAATAGTGTAATTATTACTTGGTCAATTGTAACAACTTATATTTCCAAAACAAAATTTCTACTTATGGATTCCTTAACCATCGCCCTTAGGGCACTAGTTAGCAAACTCATGTTATAATTATATTATATGAAATAAGAGCAAGGTAATAAGAATATATAGAAAAACTACCGTGTAATGTGCAGCATGCTGGTCGCAACAAAATATAAGAAGTGGTTGGTTATAGTTTTTTTTTTTACTAAAAAGTGGGTAGTTGCATTTGAATGTGGGTAGTTCTTTTATTAAAAAAATAATAAAATTAAATTAATGAGGTTAAAATTGGAAGAAAATATAAAAAGATATAAGCTATAAGTTCAAAAGCTACTTGAAATAACTTCTCACAAAAAGCCATAAGCTCATCAAAAAAGTTTGTTACCAAACACGTCGTGTTTTGATCCAACAAACTTATAACCTAATTCAACAAGCTATAAGCTAGCTTCTCGTCGTTACCAAACATAGCCTTGTTGTAAAGAGAGAACTCTGAAATCTTTTGCAAATGAAGCCCGGATACTCCAAAATAGAGACGTACCCATATCGGATATCGATACTCCACGGATACGTACCTATGAAGTATCAGAATTAATTATTTTAACTTTTAAAATATATTTTATCGGATACTTATACGACACTCCACATATACACAAAAATACTTACAGGATACTTCACATATACCTATCCTAGAAAAATATTAAGGGTAAAAAAGTGAGATAATGTTGTAAAAACTCAGTAGAGATGTATATGATTTAATTTTAGATATGCATCAATAAAATTGTTTTTCGATGAACCACTTAAAATTATACTTCTTGTGGATGAAGGTAACGAGAGAGAGAGAGGTGATTCGGTTAATCAACATTAGATAATATTTGTGTTTAATGATAATCCTCTCGATATCCCAACATATGAAAATATAATATGGTTTATAAGAAAACTTAATTTTTATTTTATTTTGATCACATGTATTATTTTTTAAAAATTGTGACTTTGTAATAATACAACAATGAAGAGTAATCAATATTTATTTTTTTCAAGTATTTTACATACATATAAGTTTTATTATAAATTTTTTGTTAAAAAATTAATGTATCCCAACCGTATTATTGTATCTTAAATTTTAAAAAAAATCATGCATCCGTATCGTATCGTACCCACACCTGTATCCGTATCCAGGCTTCATAGTCTTTTGTAGGTTTCAAAATACATCTGACTTTTGAATTATTGTTATTGAGAACTGGTATAGTTTATTAGCAAAAAAGAATGTATATTATTAACAAATTTAGTGCAAAAATTACTTTCTTTTTTGTCAAGAAAAAATTACTTTTTATAATGAGGTCAACTTTTTTTTTTATAATGAGATTACAATTGCATTGATCCAAATTAAAAACATAAACAATAAATAATTAATTTAATAATAGTTAATTTGCTATTTTAATTAATGTTTATTTTTGTTAAATAATATAATAGATAGGAATTCATTTATTTAAGATGAATAAGTGAGGATTTCAGGCTTGTGGTTCGAACTCCTGCATATGTGCAACGTCTTTATCAACAGAGTTAAGCTCACAAAGATTGTTATTTTAATGAGCAATGATATTTGAACAACCATTTGGTACAACTTTCATGACAACCTTCTTTTTCTCTCTTCTTATTGGTCAAAAACAATGGAGAGAGAAAAAGGATGAGAGAGTAAGAATATAATGTGAGTATGAGAGAGAAAGTTGTCTAAAAGTTGTCACAAAATGGTCTTACAAATATCATTTCTCTATTTTAATTAATCCAATAACCCTAAGTTTTAGATAATTAGAAAATCATAAATCCCAAATAGTCTTTCAAAAAAAAAAAAAATGAACTGGTTAAGCATGTGGCACTAAAATTAGTCTTCGGTCTCGTAAAAAATCCATACATAATCATGTATCATCGAACATCGCCGTATAAGGGCCTTAAGTCTTGATGATTGGACCTCCAAAGAAAGGGAATTATGTTTCAACAAATTTCACAGCAGAGCTTCTAGATGATCAAAGTGATTCTGAAATATTCTCCTGTTTCAGTCTTTTCAAATGACAAATAATACCGAAATCCAAATAACAGTAAAGCTTGTCCTAGAGATCTTTGAGAAAACTCCAAGAGCACAAAATTGGGTAGCATGTGAGTGTAAATTACCATGTAAATCCGTAACAATACCAAGCCAATGTGAGATCAAGAGCCAAAGTCGTCCATAGTGATCACAATGAAAAAACAGATGGTCCCTTTCCTCTTCCTTACCACACAAGGTCGCACATGCCATAAGGGTCGGGTCAAGAACATTCCTTTTGCGCAAATTATCCTTTGTAACAAGTCTATTCGGAAAGAGACGTCATTCAAATATGTTAACCTTTAATGGAACCGCTTTTAGCCATAAAAATTGAATAAAATCTTCAGAAATGTTAGTGTCCACCGTCGTTAAATAAGAATAAGCCGATTGCACCAAATATGTGTTAGTGTCCACCCATTTTATTTATTTTTAATTTGCGCTTTATTTTGATATTAGTTATCGTGAAGGATACATATATGCTCTAATAAGCCGAATACGTACATCCTTCACGATAACTAATGTTAAAAAAAGTGCAAATTAAAAATAAACAAAATGTTATTATAATTACCAAAGTTGTCATTAATGAAAATGTTACGGTGGTCTGCCTTTCTCAACTTTTCAAAAACTAAAACTATAAACCAAAACTACATTTCACTGTTCTGCTTTTTTAGTTCTCAAAACTAAAAAATTCAAACTAGTTTTAAAAATTACAATTTGCAAAATAGTTTATCAAACAAATTTTGTAGTTTTTAGTTTTTAAAAACTAAAATACTGTTTTTGAGAAGTAAATCAAACAGGCCCTAACTTTTTCCATCCAAAAAGTAAGTTGGGGAGTGAGAAGAATGGTGGTGCACTTTCTTCTATTAGAAAGTGTAACAAATTTAATTAAAGAGAGAACAATTTATTGGCAGTTGTTGGATTTAGGAGCTTTTTTGGTTCAAGGTTTAGATGGTGTAGTCCAACCATCTAAGACCAATATTTTTTTAGAAGGTGCTCTTAATACCTTTTCATTTGAAATTGTTTTTAGATTATTTTTTAAACTCTGATTTTTTCAAATAGCTGTAACAAACATGCAATATTCTTAAAAGTAA